>Ga0209652_1000088_pt1 | contig 72126 bp, 56 predicted proteins | sample SaaInl74LU_5_DNA_FD_184641 | JGI IMG/M metagenome (GOLD analysis project Ga0209652, IMG submission 184641) | Marine microbial communities from expanding oxygen minimum zones in the Saanich Inlet - ESP_74LU_5_DNA (SPAdes) (version 2) | ecosystem: Environmental > Aquatic > Marine > Intertidal zone...
TTACTCTTCTTGGTTATTTTGGCTCTTCCTTTTCGTACTAATTGTGAAATAGTTGGCATATAAAAATCCTTGTTATACTTAATTAAATGATATAATTTCCCCTGTAAAAGGGCGGCAAAGGTAAAAATAAAAATGAATAATAACAACAGGGCATATGATTAATTTGCACCAAACTCAAAAATTAAGGCAATACACAAGAAAAATTGAGTTTCTACGTTACATTTGGCACACTGCAACAATTTCATGACCTTCTTTAAACCATATCTTTTTTTAGGCCTTGTGCTCTGCATTCAGACCATTTCATTTGGTCAAAATTTGACGGTGACCTATAGCGCTTCGAGCACTAAAAACCAGGAAATATTAAATGCGATTGAAACGAAAAGGGCATACGCCTCAATTCGGGACATTAACAACGAAACGAAAGCCATTATAGAACAACTTCAGATGTTGGGCTATATCGATGCCGTAAGTGGTCTGCCACAAAATATTAATAAAGAGCGATATGAGGTATTGATTCGCATGGGTGAACAATGGCAAACAATCGCAGTTACCATACCTGCTGCTCTCACTCCATTTGTTCAATCAGAAAACAAGAGCCCCGCCAAAGACACTTTAGTGATGATCCCTGTTAAATACGCAGCTGAATTTATGGAGCAGCTCAGCTATAAGGTAGCCCAGGTATATGATCCATTTTCTGAAATCGCCTTGCGGCTCCTCGAAAAAGATACGTTTCCCCAACTTAAAGGAAGTATTCATGCCAAACTTTATCCCAAAAGAATCATGCGACATTTGGTTATCATTGGTTATCCCGAAGTATCCAAAGCCATTTTAACCCATCAAGGCGGATTAAAACTCCCGATGAATTTTGGCCCTGACGCACTCGCGCCTCTCGACAAGAAACTGAACCAAATTCCTTATTTTAATATTACAAAACCGACTGAAACTCTTTTTGAAGAAGAAGCAACCACATTATACCTCTATCTCGAAAAAAAAAATAACAATTCGTTTGACGGACTTCTTGGTTTTGCTACTAATCCAGAAACCCAACAGCTCAGCTTTAATGGTTATTTAACCATAGACCTATCCAATAATCTCGACTATGGCGAAGAACTGAACATCGATTTTAAAGGCGATGGACAGGAGCAGCAGCGTTTAGGCCTTAAGGCAAAGTGGCCCTATTTATTTGAAGCTCCTTTTGGCATAAGTGCTGAACTACAGTTATTTCGCAAAGACTCCTCATTTACCACGACCCAAAAAGCATTACAAATAGACTACCAGCAAAAATCAAACGTCTCTTGGAGTATCGGCCACAAAACCATAGAATCAAATTCGGGTCTTCAAAATACCGTTAACATTCCAGACTTCGAAAACTTCAAGACGCGATTATGGTTGGCAGGACTCCAAATTTACGAAAAACAAGATGTCGCTTTATTCCCCCATAAATATAGCCTAGGCATTCAGGGCGCATTTGGCCAAAGGACCATTAATTTGATAGAAAAGAATCAAATGCGATTTCATTTAGAGGGTATGTACACATTCGCGCTATCCAAGCACCATCTCCTTTATGTCAAAAACACAACAGATTATATTTCGGGCAACGACATCAAAACCAACGAAGCCTATCGTTTTGGTGGTATTCAAAGCCTTCGCGGTTTTAGTGAAAACACCATTGAAGCCAGTGCTATGGCTTTAATTAACATCGAATACCGCTTGGCGTTTAATGATCAATTTTATCTCCATCACATCTCAGATGTAGCGTTTTTCAGTCCACCAAATAGCACATCCAATCATTGGCTACTCGGACTGGGCTTTGGCATGGCAAGCCTCACAAAAGCCGGCCTATTTAAGTTACAAATAGCACAGGGGTTCGACCAAAACAATCGATTTGATATCAGCCAATCAAAAGTGCACATTGCCTTTGCGACTCGTTTTTAGTTGTAGCATATCCACTGCCATAATAGAACTGCACCATCATCATATATAAGTATAAATGTCTTCGGCAACAGATTCAGCATCAGACTAATGTAATTCATAGCCGATCATCCCCGATAGAGAAAATGCGCCTAAGCACCACTATTGCTTAAATCAGTGTTAAATTAATATTAAACTTTAGCCCAAAAAAGTTGCGTATTTAACTTTTTATTGTGATTTTTGGCGTTAGCTAATTCAAATAAATTACAAAATGAGAACAAAGTATAGTGGATTTTTGACGCTTTTACTAGCGTTTGTAGTGCAACTTACGTTCGCACAACAAAAAACAGTCTCTGGTTCGGTTTTAGATGAAACCAATCTACCCTTACCTGGAGTCAATGTTATTGTAAATGGAACAACCAATGGAGTTCAAACAGATTTTGATGGAAATTATTCTATCGACGTTTCTGTAGGAGAGACATTAGTGTTCAGTTATGTTGGTTACAAAAAAGTAGAGATGCCTGTTACAGCAGCATCGTCCGACATTTCATTTGCAATGGAACCAGATGCCTCCATCCTTAATGAGGTCGTTGTAACTGGTTTTGCTGTAAAAAAAGATAAGAAAGCATTGGGTTATTCGGTTTCTTCGATTCAATCGGAAGCGATACAAGAAAGTCCACAATCGGATTTAACTCGTGTTCTCAGCGGTAAAGCCGCAGGAATTCAAATTACCTCACAAAATGGTATGTCTGGATCTGCGAACAAAGTTGTGATTCGTGGTACCAATTCATTTACTGGCGACAACAACGCGCTGTACGTAATTGATGGTGTGCCCATCAGTAATGACACCAATCAGTCAGGAAACTTCGTAGATGGAAACATGGGATCAAGTCGTTCTTTCGATATCGACCCAAACAACATCGAGCGTGTCGATATACTTAAGGGTTTAGCGGCGACTACCTTATATGGTACGCAAGGACGTAATGGTGTTATTCTTATTACGACTAAAACCGGTAGTTCTGCAAAAACGAACACAAAACAAGAAATCACAGTTACCTCTTCTGTATTTGTTAATGAAGTAGGTATACTTCCCGATTACCAAAACCAATTCGGTGGTGGTTTTGACCAGGCATTCGGATGGTTCTACAGTAACTGGGGGCCAGGTTTCTACAGAGACGGTCTTGGAGGCTGGGGAGCTGACCCTTCTTTTGACGCCAACGGAACTGTAGCGCACCCTTATTCAACTTCAAACTTCTTAGCCACCAATTATCCAGATTTCCAAGCGCAATATGCCGGAGAGCGTTATGATTGGAAACCACGTAATAGTGTCAGTGAATTTTTCCGTAAGGGAATTTCTCGTACCATCTCTGTGAGTGCACGAGGACGTAGCGAAGACGGTAAATTCGGTTATGGTACTGTATTCAGTAACCTAGACGAAGATGGTTTCACGCCTGGAAACAATGTTAAGCGTAGTAACTTAACAATTTCTGGTGATGCCAAACTAACCAATAAGTTCAGCGTTAGAGGTTCCATGACATACACGAAAACAGACCTAAAAACGCCACCAATTGCGGCGAGTTTTGGTAGCAGTACTTTTGGATCTGGTTCTTCTATTTTTGGTGATTTAATGTATACACCAAGAAACGTTGATCTATACGAATTGCCTTTCGAACTTCCCGACGGAGGTAGCATTTACTATCGTCAAGACAATGCGATCCAACATCCTTTATGGACAGTTAAGAACGCTCGTTTTGGCCAATTAGTGAACCGTGTTAACGGTTACGCAGCACTGGACTATGAGCTTTCTGATCACTTCAATTTGTTTTATCAAGCAAGTATTGACAACTATACCGAAAACGCTACAAACCGTCAAAACCGTGGTGGTGTTACAGGAGACATTAATACCGATCGTGGTTTCTACTCGACTACAGCGACAACAAACACTATATATGACCACCGTTTGCTTTTTTCAGGAAATAACTTTTCTATGTTAAATGACAAAGGCAGTATGAGTTTTACTGTTGGAGCAACTTCAAACAGTGTCGACTATAACAGTTTTGGGCTCAGAAGTACAGACCAGCAGGTCTTCGGCTTCTTTAATCATTCTGGATTTGTAGAAAGATTCCAATCGGAATACCACCAAAAACGTAATATCGTTGGTGTCTTTGGACAGATGCTACTGGATTATGACAACTATCTTTTTGTTAACCTATCGGGACGTAATGACTGGGTTTCTAACTCTATAGACAATTCATTATTCTATCCTTCTGCTAGTGTTTCATTTGTACCGACCAGTGCTTTTGAAGGTTTAGCCTCAGACAACGGTATCAAATATCTTAAGCTTCGTGCGGGATATGGTACCTCAGCTAACTTCTCTACAGGCTACCCAACCGTTACTTTGGTAAACTTAAATACGCAAGCTTGGAACGACGGTAATTCAGATATTACTTCGAACACGACCAGCAGTAGTATTGGTAACCGTGCAATCAAACCAGAATTATTCGAAGAATTCGAAGTTGGAGCCGAAGGAAACTTATTCGGTCGCTTAACCTTTGACTTCTCTTATTTTGAGAGAACGACCAATGACCTAATCGTACAGAATCAACCAATTCCAACCAGTACTGGTGCGTCTTTCATTGACAACAACATTGGTGAGATTGCATCAAAGGGTGTAGAGGTTGATTTAGGTTTGAATTTAATCAAATCACAAAATAACGGTTTGGACTGGAAATTTAATGTGAACTTCACGACATTTGAAAGTGAAGTTATTGACTTAGGTCAAGACACAGAGCAAGTTGTATATGCCGGTTTCACAAACCTCGGTAACTTTGCAACGGTCGGAGATCCTCTAGGGGCCATGTACGGCTCAGCTGTATTGCGTGATGCACAAGGAAACCTTGTTGTTGATTCTGCAGGTAACTATGTTAGTCAAACTACAACAGAGGACGGTTTGGTTCCAATGATTGGAAATGCTAATCCTGACTACGTGATGAACTTCATTAATACCATGTCTTATAAAGGACTTAACTTCGGGGTTCAATTCAGCCATGTAGCTGGAGGTGATATTTATTCTACAACAGTAGGTTCACTGCTTGGTCGTGGTTTAACGACCGATACAGAAGATCGTCTTGGAACTTATATCCTTGAGGGTACTAACCAAGATACTGGTCTTCCTAACACAGTGCAGATCAACAACTCTGACTTCTATTTCTCTAATGGTTTTGCAAGTCCAGCAGATGAACTACAAGTATACGATGCGTCTGTAGTGCGTTTACAGGAAGTATCTTTAGCTTATACGCTAAGCTCAAAACTGCTCGAAAAAACACCATTTGGTTCAGTAAGTGTTAAGTTCAGTGGTTTCAACCTCTGGTATAACGCCTACAATACTCCAGAAGGAATTCACTTCGATCCTAATACAACCGGTTTAGGTGCTGGTAACGGAGCTGGATTTGATTTCTTAACGGGTCCAAGTAGCAGAAGATATGGATTAAGCGTTAATGCCTCATTTTAACCGATAAAACATTCACAAAATGAAAAATATAAGTAAACTTTTTACCTACGTTCTTCTAGCCACTGGCTTAGTATTCACTTCGTGTGAAACTACAGAACTAGATTTGTTAGACGATCCTAACAGCGTAACTCAAGATAAGGCGAGTTTAGACCGCTTTATGACATCTATTCAACTGGATTTCACCAGTTTTATGAGACAAATGGGAGACAATGGTGCTCGCCTAACACGTATCAACTACATGTTTGGACGTACCTATGTTAACAATTTTCAACCAGTCGCCTTAGATGGTGAGTGGAGTACCGCTTACCGCGGAATGTTTTCAGACATGGCCTCTGCTACAATTTTGGCGAATAGCTCAGCATCCAACAAGCACTTAGGAATTATGAAGATTCTTAAAGCTTATACCTTGATTACCTTGGTAGATAGTTTTGGTGATGTTCCTTATAGCCAAGCAACGCAGCCTTCTGCCTATCCTGCACCTGTTGTAGATTCGGGAGAAGAGGTTTATGCCGCAGCTCTAGATATGCTTAACGAAGGTATCGACTTGTTGAACCAGCCTGGTGATATTTTGGAGTACGATTTCTTTTACAACAATGACTACGGCAAGTGGGCTAAATTAGCTAATACCGTCAAAATGGTTGCTTATCTTAACACCGGGAATAACGCAGCGTTCAATAATGTGGTCAACAATGGTAATTTCATTAATACCAGTGCAGACGACTTTCAATTCCAATATGGAACTAACGAAACGAATCCTGACACAAGACATCCAAGTTACAACGGTAATTACAACGTAACCGGTACAGGTCCTTATCAATCTGTATGGCTTATGGGTACTATGCTAGAATTAGATGATCCAAGATTACGTTATTTTTTCTATCGTCAAACGCCCTGTACACCAGGTGCGTCCTGTAACCCAGGAGGAAGCCAAACAACACTAACCTGTTCTGTTGCGCCAAGACCAAATCATTTCCCATCCAACATGCTCTTCTGTTCATTAGAAGATGGTTATTGGGGTCGTGATCACGGTAATGCCGAAGGTATTCCACCAGATAGTTTCCAAAAAACATCAGGTGGTGTTTATCCCATCGGTGGTAGCTTCGATGATGACCGCTTTACCTCTGTCACCGTTGGTGGTGGTGCTGGTGGTCGTGGAATTGCCCCTATCATGCTTGCTGCATGGACAGACTTAATGCGTGCCGAAGTGGCACTTGCCTCTGGTAGTGCTGGAGCTGCCTCAACGCTCTTGAGCAGTGCCATTAACAAGCACATGACCAAAGTCTTGTCATTTGGCAGTTTAGATCCTGAGGCTAACTCAGATTTCTTTGCTACCGCTACAGATGTAAGCAACTACGTAAGTGGTGTCATCAACGAATTCAACAACGGTGGTGCAGAAGTTAAGTGGGAAGTTCTAGCTGAGCAACAATTTATTGCTCATTATGGAAATGGTCTGGATTCTTACAATTTCTACCGTAGAACAGGATATCCGAAAAAATTACAATTGAATATTGACCCTAATCCAGGAGCCTTTGTTCGTTCTTATTTCTATCCTTCAAATGAAGCTAACGTAAACAGCAACATTGTTCAAAAACCAGGTGTTGATTCCCAAGTATTCTGGGATACTAACCCAGCATCACCAGGATTTCCTGTTGCTAATTAACTAAACAAAAAGATATGAAAACTTTAGCAAAAATATTTATGTTAGGAATCGCTATAAGCTTTAGTGCCTGCAGCGAATCTGATGCCACGATCAATCAAGTACTCGAGATTGTAGATACTGAATCTGGCGCGATATTGCGTACGTTAGTCGATTTACCGGACTTAGTAACCGTAACTAACCCAGCGAATAACGTGATCAATACGACCGTAGAAGTACAACAAGGTAACGGTAGTTTTGTACCCGACTTTAAAGAGGTCAACCTTTACGTACAGGTATTCAACGATCAAGACCTCCAGGATCCTTTATTAACTGATGCAGGCGCTGAAATTGGCGAATTGTTTTTACAGACTTTTGACGCCAGTCAGTTTGCGATATCCAGCAACGGTTTGCCAAGAACAGATCTAAGTGTGGTGATACAAGATGTTGCTGACATTTACGCAGCACAATCTGCCTCTCCAGGTGTACCAAGTTTCATGGCGCTTCGTTTCGAAATTGTAATGAACGATGGCAGAACATTTTCCAACGAATCTGTAGGAGCTACTATTTCAGGAGGTATTTATTTTAACTCTCCATTCTTATTTAAAGTTATCTTTTTACCGATCTAAGAGGTTGCTTTTAACGAAAATAGATGAAAAAGAGGGCCTTGCGGCCCTCTTTTTATTTCCATAGTTTTTGGGTACTTCTCTAATAATTTTGTAACTTTGATTTTATTAAACTTAAAAACTATACTTATTATGAAAAAAAATTATTTTTTAGTAGCGCTTTTCGCTCTCGCATTAACTAGTGTTAACGCACAATTTTCTGACGATATGGAAAGCTATCCTGCCGGTTCAACGATTTACGGTGACTGGTGGACTGACTGGGGATGTGGTGGTACTTGTGCCGGTCTTGCATCTGACGCCTATGCTCAGAGCGGATCTATTTCCTTCAATGTTGATGGTTCAGGTATGGATCCAGTTCTTGATTTTGGTAATAAAATCTTTGGAACTTGGTTCTACACTTCTTACATGTACATTCCATCAGGAAAAGAAGGTTACATGAACGTTCAAGGTACTGTGCCAATCGGTGGCGGTGAATGGGCAATCGGAAACATTTTCTTTAACCAAGGCACTACGGCTCCTGGAGAAGGTTCAATCGACAATAGTGCATTAGGTGCTGTTTCATTTACTTTCCCTCACGACCAGTGGTTTGAGTTTTCATTAAACGTAGATATTTCTGCAGGTATGTCATTAGCAACTATTCAAATTGTTGTTGATGGTGTAGAAGTAATTCCTGCTGGAACTGCATTTACTGACTCAGCTGGAACTGTTCCTACTAGCTTAGGTGGTTTGAACTACTACTCTATCAGTGGAAATAACGAATACTACATAGACGATATCGTATTCTCTGACTCTACTGTTGGAACTCAAGATTTCGCAACTAAAGGATTCTCAGTATATCCTAACCCAGTTAACAATGTAATGAACCTACAAGCTAATGAAAACATCAGCAAAGTAGCTATCTACAATGTTCTTGGTCAAGAAGTATACAGCGCTAAAATCAACGCTATGACTTCTTCAGTTGACATGTCTTCAATGGCTAGCGGTGCTTACTTTGTTAAAGTAAACATTAATGGTACTGAAGGAACTGTTAAAGTTATCAAGTAATTATTTTTTACTTTATTTGAAAAGAGGCTGTCTTACGACAGCCTCTTTTTTTGATTACTACCTATGAAAAAAGATCAGTTTATTTTTGGACTCTATCCTGTTTTAGAAGCCTTACAAGCCAACGCGCCCGTTGACAAAATATTTTTGAATCAACAAAGTGAAGCGTCACGATTCCACGAAATTCTGCAATTAGCGCAAGCGCAAAACGTCACGGTCAATTCCGTGCCTCAAGAAAAGCTCGATAAACTTACAAGATCGAATCATCAAGGTATTGTCGCCTATCTCTCCCCTATTCAATTTACGGATTTGGACACTTTGGTGGCTTCCGTGCTTGAACAATCGCAATCTCCTTTACTGCTTATTCTCGATCAAATCACTGATGCCCGTAATTTCGGTGCCATTATCAGAACGGCCGAATGTACTGGTGTTGACGGCATCATCATCCTTAAGAAAGGTGGTGCTCCGGTAAGTGCCGATACGGTCAAAACTTCAGCCGGTGCCATATTTAACATTCCTGTCTGTAAAGTGGATCATATCAAAGATGCATTGTATTACCTTCAGGGTTCTGGATTCAAAGTCTTAGGTGCAAGTGAAAAGACGACCAACTCCTATTTTGATGCGGACCTCACAGGCGCGATGGGTCTCGTTTTGGGCTCCGAAGATAAAGGCATATCAAAATCTATTATTCCGCTCTTAGATGGGCTTATTTCGCTTCCTATGGTGGGCAAAACCAAATCGCTCAACGTTTCGGTGGCTTGTGGCGCGCTTTTATTTGAAGCAGTGCGCCAAAGAGGTATTTAAGACTTGTCTTTGGACTGTTCTTGATACACGTAGTTTATTGTTGTTGCCTGCCGCACCGAGTCATTTTCTAAACCTTCGACTTGAATCTGTTCCTGCTCACTTGTTGGAATGAATCGACCATCATCATCAAAATGACGCATGAATGGATCTTCATCTGGCGAGAACCCCTCTCTTTCCCAGGGATATCGTTGGTATAAATTACTTTCGCTGCGTCGGTATTTTACAGCCAACAGCAATCCGATCACAAAACCAGCGCTATGGCCTTCCCAAGAAATACTTGGATCTATAGGGAATAAGTACCAAAATAACCCCCCATATAAGAAAACCACGGTCAGGGCAACAGCTACCAACGGGTATTGCTTAGACCAAATACCCTTAAACACGAGAAACGATACCAGCATATAGATCAATCCACTTGCGCCAATATGCCACGAAGGCCGACCAATAAGCCATGTGCCTAGACCGGTGAGTAACAACCCTATCAGCAAAACACGCCATTTGACCTCCCGATAAAAATAAAACAAGGCCATGGTCAATATACCCAAAGGCAATGAATTGTTAATCAAATGATTGAGATCGCCATGAATCCATGGGCTAAATATTATTCCTGGAAGGCCTTTAAATTTTTGCGGGTATATGCCCCACGATTTGAGATGCAAGCCAAACCGCATCTCTACCCAAAATACGAACCACAGGGATAAAACCAAAAAGATGGGCACGATAAGCGATTGCCAAGAAAAATGATCTACACGTAATGGTTTCATGACTATTTCTATCCAATTAATGGTCCCTTTTCAAAATTATGCAAAATTGGCAGTTCAGACTTGTATAAATTGTAAATTTAGGGGATGAATACACCGCTTGCTGAGAGAATGAGACCCAAAACTATGACCGAATATGTCGGCCAGGAACATTTAATTGGTCCAAAAGGCGCTTTGGGTCCTCAATTAAGAAGTGGCCTAATTGCTTCCATGATTCTATGGGGTCCTCCAGGCACAGGCAAAACCACTTTAGCACAACTCATCGCGCAAGAAACCAAGCAGCCCTTTTTTAGTATAAGTGCCGTAGACAGTGGTGTTTCTGCCATCAGAGACGTCATTAAACGCGCCAAAAATGATTCTGGACTGTTTCCTACTTCTAGTCCTTTGCTGTTCATAGACGAGATCCATCGATTCAGTAAGTCGCAACAAGATTCTCTCTTGGCCGCGGTAGAGAAAGGATGGATTACCCTGATCGGGGCCACAACAGAAAACCCAAGTTTTGAGGTCATCCCTGCCCTATTGTCTCGTTGTCAGGTCTATACCTTAAACGCGCTCAAAAAAGACGATCTCTTATTGCTTTTAAATCATGCCATTGCTCATGATTTCCTTCTCAAACGAAAAACTATTCGCCTAGAAGAAACCAAAACACTATTGCGTATTTCTGGGGGTGATGCCCGAAAGTTATTGAATACACTAGAACTTTTGGTGGCCCACCAACAGACGGACCAGGTCATTATTACAGATCAATATGTTCGAGATCATATCAGTCAACTAGGCATTGGATACGATAAAGGAGGTGACCAACATTATGATGTTATTTCTGCTATGATCAAGGCGATCAGAGGCAGCGATCCCAATGGCGCCATATATTGGCTAGCACGCATGCTCAGCGGCGGCGAAGATCTTAAATTTATCGCGCGGCGCTTACTGATTTCGGCAAGTGAAGATATCGGCCTGGCTAATCCTACCGCACTGGTTATGGCACAATCAACCGTAGATGCTGTTTTATTTATTGGCATGCCCGAAGGAAGAATTATATTGAGCCAGTGCGTTATTTATTTGGCCTGCTCTCCCAAGAGTAACAGCGCCTACAAAGCCATTAATCGGGCTTTAGACAATATCCATACACAAGGCGATTTAGGCGTACCGCTCCATCTGCGTAATGCCCCAACAAAATTGATGAAAGAATTGGGGTATGGTCAAGACTACATCAATGACCACAATACCACTTCAGGCTTTGCCCAACAAGAATTTTTGCCTGAAGAAATAAAAGGCACGATTTTCTATGAACCTGAAAACAATAGTAAAGAAAAGTTGACGCAGCAGCAGCTCAAAGCCCTATGGGAAGGTCGCTACCCTTATTAATTGGTTCGCTTATAAATGATTTTAGTAGCCTCTCGCTCTAGGTTTAAATCACCCGATTGGCTAAATACAGCCAAGAACCTTTGCCCAATTAGGTCTTCAAAAAAGAGTGTCTCATCAACTTGAAACAGTTTTCCTTGAAAAATTAAGTCCGCCCCTACCTCGTGATAGAGTTGATGACCCGTATTGGTTTTGCGCAGCACATAACGCTCTCCATCATGCGTATAAACCAGATAAGCCTCAGACGGATAAAGTGAAGAAGGTTGGGGTTTGGGTTCAGCCTGTGTCGCGAGCGGCTCAGAAAGTGTTCTGGCCGGACTTGCTTTGGCTTCGGATTCATCCGATTTTTTTGCCAACGATAGCACAACGACCTCTTCTTGCCGCACGCCAAGGATCTCAATGCTTTCAAACGCCATTCTAATGGCCTGTGAATAGACCTTGTCGAACTGTTTTAACTTGCTTCTACCGGTTTTTGTCTGATAATATAATATCCCATCACAATCGACCAGTTTGATAGTGACTTCAGTCCAAATAAATCCAGGTTCATGATCTAAGCGCACATAAAGACCATCACAACGACGTACGTCTGGCAATTCATTTGTAAAAAAGGCATGAAAGCCATGTTTGTTAAATAAGAATTTCAAAAGGGAATTCAATTGGTATTGATCGGGTTCAAACTGAAAATCGAATCGATCGGGAACCACCAAATAATCAAATGCACTCAGACGATCGACCTGTGCATGCCCACCCTTAGGGAAGACTAATAGCATGAGAAAACAGATAAGGACCAACTTTATTTTCATTTCTCTAAAAATTTAAAATTCAAACCAAATTGGACCGATAGACCCCTTGCCTTGGCCAAGTTACCATATTTAAGTGCATGATCACCGGCAAGGTAAATATTAAAATTGCCGAAATCACCGACTACGCCTAGTCCGATATTAGTTGCCGACAGGGCGTCGATGGTATAGGTCGATTTTATCAGCAAAAACCGATAGAGCCTTCTCAAATAAAATACCGTGGCCGCCATCTGTATGCCTTTAGGGCGTTTGATGGCAAAGTATTGAAAGCCGACCTCACTCTCTAAGGTAAAGGGCTTGCCTTTTTTGGTGCAATTACAAGCTGGTGATCCGGGTGCTGCTGGGCCAAAACCATAGGATATACCGGCATTAAATTTTACAGGACGCCATTGCGTATAGGCGCTATAAAGCGTGTCAATAGGCACCGCTGCCTCAAGTTCATTCTCAAAGATGGCATAATAAGGAGGGGGCGATTGACCGGAAGACAGTACTGGAAAATCTAATTCAATACCTTCAATCAACTTATTCCCAACAGCCTGATAAGTCTTCACATCGCTTGCGTGAAAAATCGCTCCAAGATCCTGTAAACTCGCACTAACTTTTAACTGATCATCGAAAGTATAGGTCGCACCAACATCTATGCCAAGACCCAAGTTACCCCCCAACAAACTGCTGCTGATTAAATCAGCCTGAGTAAAGCCGTCGTCGAAGCGCGACAAACCAGAAGTTTGTATGCTCACCTCGGCACGACTCAATTTTTGCGCATAATAATTATCACTATCTCCTGCCGAGAGACTTGTGGTGAAACTTCCCTTATTATTAAGGCTACTGACACTCAAAATACTATTATATATTTTGACTCGTGCACCAACTGTCCAATGACGGCCTATACTTTGATTGACGCCAAAATGAAATACGCTCAAGGCATCCATGCGCGCATTAATGTGATCGAATTTAAAAGGATAATCGAGATATTCTGCATTTCCATTCCAAGCCAAGGTAAACCAGTCCTTTGGAAAATAGGTAATCATGTCCAATTCTTGATAAATACCTCCACTATAATAGCGTTTGCGCCCTGATCGCCAGCCAAAATTGAGCAATTCCAATTGTTGGGTAAGTGTGAAAAAATCGCGGTCATTGAGACTGTTCAAAACAGAAGAGATATTCTGGGTAATATCCCCATCTTGTTTGCCCACCAAATCGTATAATGAAACGCCCGAAGAGCCCACGTTAAGGTGAAAACCAGAGGCCAGAGGCACCCCAATGTGCGCGTCTTGCATGAGCGTTGCTCCTGGGTTGATCATCAAACTTTGAGGCACCTCATCCAACCCAAACAACATGGGTTTGTTCTGGGCTGAGACCGTCGCTACCAGCATCAATAATAATCCTATGGGCCAAAGATCAACGCGTCTCATTGCCCATCTATTTCAAAATAAAACGTTGCCTTTGACCGCATCTTTAGCGATCCATCTGTTGGCAGTTGCCCCATAGGGTCAATGGACACAGCTATCTTGTTAGCCTGCGTTATTTGATAAATCTCGGGCACATCAATTTCATCGATAACGACATGTGTCTGAGGATTGCCAATACTCCCGGCAGGAACCAGGATATCAAGCGCATACATAACACTGCTTGCACCTCTTTTGAAACTTATCGTGGCCTGATAGTCAATGGATGTTGTATTCTCAAATTCATATAAAAAGTCAGCCTTAATTATTCCCTCCTGCGTATCTGAATCATCCAAAAATGGAATGTCAGTGACGTCACTCAACACAGGTCGGGCAATGCCCGTAGCAGGATCTATAAATTCATTAGAATTTATTTCAAAAAACAACAAATTGACTTCAATATTTGGGCTCAAGACAACCTCTTGAAGCTGGTCAAAGTCCGTATCCTTGACACATGACAAAAGCAATGATAAGAGTAATACCGGTAGTATATACCTTAGAAAATTTTTCATAAAACAATAAATAGGTAAATAAAGATGGGGTCCGTATTCTGTCACAAATGTAATTTTATTTGCGCTATTTCACTAATTTTTAAGTAGCTACTTGAAACTTGTTCCTTCCAATAATCAAAAAAAATGGTCTTCATCCCAACCAATTCTGCCCCTAAGATATCGGCCTCAAAATTATCACCGATCATGACGCTAGCGCCAGGATGAGCCTTGGCCTTTTCCAAGGCTTTTTGAAAAATAATTGGGTTAGGTTTCTTCAAACCAACTTCTTCAGAGGTCGTTACTGAATCAAAATAGTGAATTAAACCGCTGTTGCTGAGCTTCAGATGCTGTACCTGATGAAAACCATTGGTGATGATATGTAATCTGTATTTGGATTTCAAGTAATCAAGTGTCGGCAGAACGCCATCAAATAAATGATTGTTTTTCGGTAACTCTTCAATGTAGGTCTCTGCCATTCGATCCAGTGTCTCATTGTCGTATGGCAACGAAAAAACACTGAAACTATCGGATAACCGGCCACGTCTTAGGTCTACTTTGGAGACTTCTTCCTTTCTAAAGCGTTCCCAATAAGCGATATTAATTGGTGAGTAAACGGCCAGAAATTCATCCAGTGCCAAAGGGACCTCATATAATTCGAAAAGTTTCTCAAAGGCCAATTCTGAATTGCGTTCAAAATCCCACAAGGTGTGGTCTAGATCAAAAAATATGTCTTTTATTTTATCTTTCACGCAACATCAGTTTTTCAGAAAACAGATAACGCCATATTTTATTGTCTACACTGGGTTCAAAATCACGATTTGAAAACATAAACATAAAGGTTCCTTTAACCTTTTCAACCGTTCTGAACAAAGCCATTACGGCGCCTTCAATATCCGAGGCTTTACCATAATTCAGGGCCAGAGATTTTCCAACAACAGGCTGTAATACCAGTGGTGTCTTGACTTCAAAGTCCAAATCATAAAACAAAAACGGGGTACAAGTCCCTGCACGAAATCCCAACTTATTGTAATAATACATGGTGTAATCAGAGGCCACTTCGAGCTCGACTAGACTTCTATAGACCTGCGGCAATTGCACCATCTGTCGGTCGTTGAATGTCGCTGACAAGGGGCGATGGGTCAGTTCCTCCATTTGTTGTTTCTCACTCTTAATCTGGTTCTGATTCAAAAGCCAATGATAGGACAACACCAACCCGACCTCAACGTAATCCGAGGTCATTTTGATCAGTTGCCTAAAACGTTCTTGTTTGGTATTAAAGTCCTCTCTAAAAGAATAGCCCTCCCCTAGCATGAAAAATAGCGTCAATTTGGACCGGTTACCCTTAACGTTATTGAGCAACCAGTTAAAGGTATCGTAAGGATCTTTGCGTCTGCCTGACAAAACTTGAAAGCGCTGGAGGACCCGGCCAATTTTTAATTTATAAAGATCGCCCAACAGACCAATACAGGAACGAACCAATCCGCGCTGTAAAAATTCATAAGGGCGTTTGGCCTCTACAATTGAATGGACCTTAAAGTGTCGTAGCGGCATCATCAATTCAGGATAAGCATTTTGCAAGGTTAAACCAAATTTAACCGCCCATTGGTCCACAACAGGCCATTGCAAAAAATCATGCCTAAAGGCCAGGCTCTCTGTAAATGGATATCGTCCCAGATCATCTTTAACGTGGGGTAAATACTCCTCATAACGGCTCAGAAGATAAAACCCTCCGGCAAAAATATCAAAGGGTAGCTGGCCTCTTTCTGGGGTCGGAAAAATGCCTATGGTCTCCCCCCATGACCGCACAGGAACCTCTATATCCTCGATCCCTTGAACAAAAAGCAAGTCGTGCGCTTGGACAAAATATTCGCCACCCAAAGGCCGTTTGCCATAGGACATTTTTGGCCCATGATGGGCCAAAAACTCTTCCAAGTTAGTGGTGAATTTTATCGACAAACCTAATATTCGGGTACAAATGTGCTTGAACACGTAATCGACGCGCGGGGTTAGATTGGAGACAAAAATTAAAAACATGACTTTATAGGAGTTGCTGGTCAGCAAAGCTAAAATAAGCTTTTTCACTCACAATAAGATGGTCCAGCACCTTAATATCAAGGTTTCCCGCAGCCTTTACCACCCGCTCAGTCATTGACCGATCTGATGCGCTAGGCACTACTTGCCCGCTGGGATGATTGTGCACAAGAATCAATGAGACCGCCCGATAATCGAGCGCCTTCTTCAGCAACAACCTCACATCCACTATAGTTGCCGTTACCCCACCCTTGCTCAACTGAGAGATTCCAGATAACACCTGGGCTGCATTCAAAAAAAGAACCCAGAACTCTTCGTGATTCAAATGGCATAGGGCCGGCTTCATAAAGTCAAAAACGGCCTTACTCGATTCCAATTTATGCACTAAACGTTTTGTCGATTGTGCACGACGACGGCCGAGCTCAAATGCTGCCAAGATAATCATGGCCTTCGAGCGACCAATCCCTCTAAATTTGGTCAGATCACCAATGGTAAATCGTTCTAGCGCGGACAGGTTGTGGCCAACACTGGCTAAAATTTGTGCTCCGATCAATTCTGCGGTCCAGTGGGGGGTGCGCCCTCGAATCAATAAGGCTAATAGTTCTGAGGTGGATAGCGATTCGAATCCCTCCATCCATAAGCCATCATTTGGTCTAATCATTTCTGCGGTTGTTTATTGAAAGCTGAGGAGCTAAACCACAAAACAAATATAAAAATTCAGTCCGGGCGGTCTCTTTTATAAAAGGAACGCTAACGATTTACAAATATCACCCTTCGCCCGCCAATTTTTCCAAATCCAATCCACCATAATTACCACTGCTCATGAGCAAGAACACGCTTTGATCGCGGTCGATAGTATCGAAATAAGTCACGAGCTGGTTTGTCTCAGTTATCACCACCAGATCATCTCGGCCAAAGGCCTTGACAATGGCCTCGGGGGCAATTACCGGGCGGTTCTTGAGGGCCAAAGCCTCGGGGGTGTAAAATACCACAGCAATATCCGCGGACGCCAAAGCGCCTTTATATTGACCAATAAATTCTGCGTTGAGGCTACTGTAGGTGTGCAATTCCAAACAAGCCAACAAGGTATGGTCGGGGTATTGCCTTTTGACGGCCTGGGTCGTGGCCGAAACTTTACTCGGGGCATGCGCGAAATCCTTAAACAACTTAAATCCATCGCGGTCAGCCAATTTTTCGAGACGCTTACTGGCGCCCTTAAAAGAAACAATAGCTTCATAGAAATCCTCAGCATCAACACCCATAAGTTGGCAGATCCATCGCGCGCCTTCCAAGTTACTCAAGTTGTGTTGTCCAAAAACGGATACAGGCATGGGACCCTCTGGCGTATCTAATAGTGTTTCCCCTTGATCAATCCTATGGGGCGCAACCCCATACGGATACTTTTTAATAGGATGCTCTGTGGTCTCCACAAGTGCCTTAAGTACTGGATCTTGTTCATTATAAACCAAGGCGCCTCCTGGGGTTATTTGCTTGATAAATAGTTCAAATTGAAGGCAATAATTTTCAAAGGTGGGAAACACGTTAATGTGATCCCATGCAATGCCACTAAGCAAAGCAATATTGGGTCTATACCAATGAAATTTTGGGCGCAAGTCTAAGGCTGAAGACAGGTATTCATCGCCCTCTAACAACATAAAATCGTTGTGATCCGTTAGCTTTACCATAGTGTCAAAACCAGCCAACTGAGCGCCCACCATAAAATCTAAATCACGATCATGATCGCCCATGACATGCAAAATCATGGAAGTAATCGTCGTTTTGCCATGTGAGCCACCAATCACAACGCGTGTTTTGTCCTGAGACTGTTGGTATAAAAATTCGGGATATGAATAAATTGTGACGCCAAGAGACTGGGCCTTTAAGAGTTCTGGATTATCCCCCTTGGCGTGCATCCCTAAAATAACAGCGTCTAGATCTGTGGTGATTTTTTCAGGAAACCATCCGAGCTGCTCAGGCAACAACCCCCTCTGTTTGAGACGTGACTGAGACGGCTCAAATATGGCGTCATCACTACCTGAAACATGATCGCCCTTGGCCGATAGAGCCAAAGCCAAATTGTGCATGGCGCTTCCACCAATTGCGATAAAATGGATCTTCATCAGTTTGCTTTTTTAAAAGAAGTAATATTGAGACCAGACGGATATATGACAGCCATCAAATCCCCTTTAATTTAACAATTAAATCCTTTTCGTCTATAGCCTGTTCGAATTTTGGCCGATAAGTCAATGCCAATTGGATCGCATTATAGGCCTTGTCCACTTCGCCTGTGAGCCGCTGGATCTGGGCCAAGCGATAATAGCCCCACTCCAGGGGAATACCGTTCTCGCTATGAAACTCTTTAATAAATTTCTGAATCGCCTGTAAACCCTGATCAAATTCAGCGCCACTCAGCACGGACAATTTTCCAATCTGGTAATCAATTCGGGCATCTTGATGCCGCCCAGACGCCGTGATCGAAACCGCTAGGGCTTCTTTATATCGCTTCCGATTTTCATAAAATCGTGCCAGTGATTGATAGGTCCAAATAGACTGTCCACGATCTACCGCTCTCCAGTAATATTTTTCAGCCAACGCCCAATCCTCTTCGTGTTCGGCCAGTCGTGCTTTTGCCATAAGCCCATCTACTGGCGATACCTCAGCCAATGTCAAGGCCTGTTCCTGTGCCTTATCGTAACCTCCGCCCAGAATACTCGGTAATTGCAGGTAAAATTCAATGAGTGCCCATCGGCCTGGAATATGACTGGGGTCAAGTCTTACAGTTTGTTCAAAATGTTCTTGGATGTCATCAACATAAGTAATGGCCTTAAATCGATTTACCTGAAGGGCCTTCATTCCTAAAGCTCCTCCATACTTAAAATGGGCATTGGCCGAATCTGCATGAACCTCCAATAAGTTGCCATAGCGCTTAAGGGCTTTGTCCCATTGTTTTTGAGCACTATAAATGTCCCCTAATAATTCGTTGACTAGGTAGGCATCCTGACCCTGTTGCTCAAGCTGCAACCCCAAACGTTCGGCGCGGACAAATTCGCTTTTAGCCAAGTATTCACGAGCCTGGTCAAGGTCTTTAGATTGTGCCGAAACCGTCGCTATGGCGCACCAAAAGAAAAGAAAAATGATTTGACGCATGAGTGCACTATAATTTACTATTGATGGCCCAAGCTTGCCTTTGGCCTGCATGCGAAACTAAGAAAAATAACAAGGACAATTCCTGAGATTTTAATGTTTCACGACTTTTTTAACAGTACTGCCATATGTCGTTTGAATCGCAGCAAAATATAATCCGCTGGGCAAAAATGACAAATCCATTATTGGCTTATCTGCCCCTAAGACCTGCCGACCATCGCCCTGGAAGATCGTGACCGAAATCAAGTCTACTCCTGGGGCCAAGTCCACAAAAAATTGATGCCGCACCGGATTGGGATAAAGGCCATTTACCAGCCCATCAGCCATCGATTCGTCTGCCAAAATACAGCGCACAGCAACCTGAGGCACTGAGTTGCAGCCATTGGCGTTACTCTGAATTTCTTCGGCAATGTCCGGATCAAAAATCACACTGCAGATAAAGGCATTGTCACAAACTGCTAAGTTGGGGTTTCTAGAAATCACCACCTCGCTTAATCCAAAAGGCTGTACCTGATCAAGCGCCGAAATGTCATTTAAACTCGGATTGTCTAGTAAATAGACATTATCTCGAATCATCGTCAATTGCTCTAATCCTTCTAGTGATTCAAGTAGTGCATTCTCATAAATATCGAGAGAACCTACAGAATGCAAATTAGCAAACGCCGACAATGTGTTTAATTGTGGATTAAACCCAAAGCGAAAAAAATCATCAACCACCTCCAAAGACGCAAAGCCTTCTAAATTTTGAACCTGGTCGCAAGCCACCACCAGTAGGTTTTCTAATTGGGTCACCTGTTCAAAAACACTAAAGTCGATGAGTTGACTGTTGTTCCAAAAATATAAAGAGCCCGAAAAATTGGCTAAGCCCGAAAATGCATCGAGCGATATGAGCTGTTCGTTTGAGATAAAGATCTCCTCTGTTATGGTTGTGATATTTTCGAAGCCCTCAAGTGACTGTATTTGGTTGCCTGCAATTCTAATCGATTCTATAAATTGCAGCCCGCCAAAAGACTGCAAACTAGAAAGCTGAATGTTGTCAAAAAGATTGAGGCGCTCTACTGTAGTAAGTCCTGAAAAACCAGATAACGAACTCAGTGTGGGGTTATCAAACACATTGATAATATCGACGCGTTGCACCGATTCAAGGCCTTCAAAATTGATCAAGTCTATATTATTACTGACCTCTAAAGCTTCTATTGTTTCTAAAGCGTCGAGGCCTTCAAAATTAATCAAGTGGGTAAATCTTACCTTAAATTCTTTGATGTAAGTCAAGGGTCCAAGACCGAGAAGATTATCAACAAGGCCATTACCCTCCTCAACAATCAAGGTCTCTTGAAAATTCGTACAGTTGGGATAATTTGAGGAAAAATCATCAATAGCTTCCTGAGAATCGAGAACAACCGACTCTGTTGGGCATTGTGACTTTATCCCCAGAGCACATAAAAAGGCGCCCAGAAAGAACAAGGATTTCATAACTTTTTTGTTACAAGATAACAAAAAGTCCGCTTTCTATAAGATTGTGATTTTATAATTCCTCATTGAGCATTGCCCAGAGTTCATCTTTGAGCACCATCAGGCCTAATTGAGCCACTGAAGAGATAAACAGATAAGGCAACCCTGCGAGCTGGACATCGAGTAGCGGTTTCATTTCTGTGGTGAGCTCCTCATCCAAGAGATCGCATTTGGAAATAGCAACAAGCCTCTTTTTGTCCAATAGCTCTGGATTATAACGCCGTAATTCATCAACCAAAATATCATATTGCGCTTTGATATCATCGGCATCAGCTGGAATCAAAAACAACAAGGTTGAGTTGCGTTCGATATGGCGTAAAAAATAATGACCGAGGCCTTTGCCTTCGGCAGCGCCTTCAATAATACCGGGGATATCCGCCATTACAAACGATTGGTAATCGCGATACCCAACGATCCCAAGATTGGGCTTAAGCGTCGTAAACGGGTATTCGGCAATCTTTGGGTTGGCGGCAGAGAGCACCGACAAAAGGGTAGATTTACCTGCATTAGGAAATCCAACCAAACCGACATCTGCCAACACTTTCATCTCTAAGGTAATGTTGTATTCCTCCCCAAGCATACCGGTTTGGGCATAGCGCGGCGTTTGATTTGTTGCCGATTTAAAATGAGCGTTGCCCAGACCTCCCTTACCACCACACGCGACGATATATGAAGTTTCTTCTGCTGTTATTTCGACCAGGACCTCTCCGGTTTCAGTGTTTTTAATGACTGTCCCCAAGGGTACATCAATATAAACATCTTCGCCATCTGCCCCAGTACTGGTTTGTTTCCCGCCAGAACCACCATGACCTGCGGCAAAGTGTCTTTTGAATTTGAGATGGTAAAGGGTCCACATGTTTTTGTTGGCACGGGCAATGACATGTCCTCCACGACCACCATCACCGCCATCGGGACCTCCTTTGGGAATGTACTTTTCTCGGCGCAAATGCCTGCTGCCTTGTCCTCCTTTACCAGAAGTGACATGTACTTTTACGTAGTCAACAAAATTGCCCTCAGTCATAGTTGTTATTTACAATTGCTCAAATACAGCGATTAATCGGTCCGTTATAACCTCGATACTGCCGACACCGTCGATGCCATGATATTTATGCTGCACCTGATAATGTCCTTTCAAAATATCTGTCTTACGGTAATATTCTGCAATCCGTTCCGTGATAACAGTTTCGTTGGCATCGTCTACTCTGCCACTTGCTTTGCCGCGTTCCAACAAACGTTCAACCAAGATCCTGTCCTCTACTTCTAAGGCGACCATCGCATTAATTTGCGTGCCGCTTTTGGTCATAAATGCATCCAAAGCATCAGCCTGCGCCTCTGTCCTTGGGAAACCATCAAAAATAAAGCCTTCTGCTTGTGGATTAAGCGCCACTTCAGATTCTAACATGCTGATGGTGACATCATCCGGCACCAAGTGACCTTTATTCATATAAGATTGTGCTAAGGTACCCAAATCGGTTTCCTCCTTGATGTTTTTGCGAAACACGTCTCCAGTACTGATGTGCACTAGATTAAAACGATCCTTCAAAAGACTGGCCTGGGTCCCTTTTCCTGCTCCTGGAGGGCCAAATAGGACAATGTTTTTCATTTACCTTAAATTTTAATTGTCTTGTTTTATCGCGCCTTTGGCACTAGCGGGGCAAATATACCGAAAAGGCTTGGCATATAATAACTTTTGGCCACCCAAGAACGTTTCACAGATTCGTGTCCCCGATTCAATTTTTCTGACTGACCATTTCGACAAAGATTGTACCTTTGCCTCATGTCACACTATTTTTCATCTGGTTTTACATTAGGTATTTTAGGAGGAGGTCAGCTCGGGAAAATGCTCTTGTCAGAAACCCAAAAATGGGACATCAAAACCCATGTCCTAGACCCGAGTGCTGAAGCACCGAGTCGTTATGGCTGTCATCGCTTTGTGCAAGGCTCCTTGATGGATTATGACACCGTATTCAATTTTGGAAAAGACCTCGACCTGATCACCATAGAGATAGAGGGGGTCAATACCGAGGCCTTAGAAGCCCTAGAAAATTTGGGTATTCCAACCTACCCTAGAGCCCAAACTTTGCGCTGTATCCAGGATAAAGGCCTTCAAAAGACGTTTTACAAAGAACATCAAATTCCGACATCGGATTTTCGGATTTTTGCCTCAAAAACAGACCTGGTCCAGGCACTGAATCGAAATGAATTCGATTTGCCTACCGTTTGGAAATCGACCACCGGGGGTTACGACGGCAATGGCGTCAAAATTCTCCGAGAACATGGCGATATTGCTGATCTACCGGAAGGACCCTGCCTTATCGAAGATCTCGTTCCCTTTGCAATGGAATTGGCGGTCATTGTCTCGCGCAATCCCAGTGGAGCCATGGCCACTTATCCTGTGGTCGAAATGGAATTTCATCCTGAGGCCAACCAAGTGGAGTATGTGATTTGTCCTGCAAGAATCCCCGATAAAATTGCCCAGAAAGCACAAGAAATTGCCAAATCCGTTTCTCATGCGTTGGGACATGTTGGGTTATTGGCTGTGGAACTTTTTCTCACCTCCGAAGACGATATTTTAGTTAATGAGGTCGCTCCAAGACCACACAACAGTGGCCATTACAGTATTGAAGCCAGCACAACAAACCAATTTGAAATGCACCTACGCTGCATTATGGACCTGCCTTTAGGAGATACCACAAGTAAGGTCGGCGGGGTGATGGTCAATTTAGTGGGTAGTGAAGGGCATCAGGGACCAGTAGTTTATAAAAATATAGAGGCTATTTTGGCTATGCCCGGTGTCACACCGCATATCTATGGCAAAAAAATGACGCGACCCTTCCGAAAAATGGGACATGTCACGATCGTCGATCCAGATATTAACCAGGCCCGGCGCATCGCAGAAGAAGTCAAAAAAACAATACAGGTAATCAGTAAATAGAGCAATTATGGGTAAAGTAGGAATCATCATGGGCAGTACGAGTGACCTCAACGTCATGCAAGAAGCTGCAGATATTTTAAAGGGTTTTGATATCGAAATTGAAATGGATATTGTTTCGGCTCATCGCACCCCAGAGAAGCTCTATGACTATGCTACTCAAGCACACCTGCGTGGCATTTCGGTTATCATCGCTGGTGCTGGTGGCGCCGCGCACTTACCGGGGATGGTAGCGGCTTTATCACCCTTACCGGTCATTGGCGTTCCGGTAAAATCCCGAAACTCCATCGACGGCTGGGACAGTATTCTTTCTATTCTACAAATGCCTGGAGGCGTTCCAGTAGCCACTGTCGCTTTAGATGGTGGACAAAATGCAGGAATTTTAGCGGCACAAATCATCGGCACCGCAGACACCTGTGTGCTTGACAAAATATTAGCCTATAAAGAAGGGCTCAAAATCAAAGTAGAACAAGGCGCTAAATCGCTCAAGAAATGACAAAAAACCCCCTGTTAGAGTCGTTTGACCTAACTCCTTTTTCTGCCATAGAGCAAGCGCACTTCCTCCCTGCTTTCGAGCATTTAATCAAAGAGGCCCAAATGGTCTTAGAAAACATTGCCACGCAAAAAGCGCCACCAACATTTCAAAATACTTTAGCAGCACTAGAATACGGCGGTTTGGCATTGGATCGTGCGCGCTTGGTCTTTTTCAACATGCTCAGCGCAGACACTAATGAGGGCCTTCAGGAATTGGCTCAGAAAGTTTCACCACTACTATCCGCATTCAGCAATGATGTGTTGCTCCATGAGGGCTTATTTGAGCGTATCGAAGCCATCCATAAACAGAAAGACAGCCTTAATCTGCTGCCTGAAGAAATCAGGCTTCTCGAACAACAATACAAGGTGTTTCTGCGCAATGGAGCCAAACTCAACGAAGACCAAAAGCAGACTTTGCGATCTATCGATGGTCAATTAGCGCAATATACATTGACTTTTGGCAACAACGTTTTGGCAGACACCAACACCTTTTTTCTGCACTTGACCGATCGTGAAGAGCTAAGCGGTTTATCAAATGATTATATAGATCGGGCTCAATCCAGAGCAAAAGATCAAGAAAAAGAGGGCTTTTTGGTTGGACTCGATTTCCCAAGCTACATGCCCTTTATGAAATATGCCCGCAACAGAACCCACAGAAAAGCGCTATGGCAGGCCTTCGGCTCTCGTGGATTCTTGGCCAATGAGCATAATAATGAAGCATCCATACACACCATTACAAGACTCAGACGAGAGAGAGCACAACTTTTGGGCTACGACAGCCATGCCCATTTTGTTTTAGAAGAACGAATGGCCAAGACTCCTGAATCCGTTGGGCATTTCTTGGAAGATTTTGGACAAAAAGCCCACCCAGCTGCAGCTAAAGAAATGGCACAACTCAAGGCTTATGCCCGAGACAAAGAAGGCATTAATACCATTGAATCTTGGGACAGCGCATATTTTAGTGAGCAACTCAAAAAAGACCTGTTCGATTGGAACGAAGAAGCGGTTAAACCGTATTTCCCATTAGACCAAGTTTTGGAAGGGGCCTTTGCAGTGACCAAAAAACTCTATGGACTTGAATTTGAGGAAGACCCTTCTATCGATACCTACCACACAGAGGTCAAAGCGTATCGTGTCTATGACCGAGAAAAGAAATTAAAGGCCATATTATATACCGATTTCCACCCCCGAGCCAGCAAAAGGGATGGAGCGTGGATGACGTCATTCAAGAACCAATGGCGCCACCAAGGAATCAATCAAAGACCGCATATATCCATTGTGTGCAACTTCACCCCACCCTCGGTAGCGACGCCATCATTATTGAGTTTTCAAGAAGTGACCACATTATTTCATGAGTTTGGTCATGCACTACATGGGATTTTAGCCAACACCATTTATCCGAGTCTGTCAGGTACCCACGTCTCTTGGGATTTTGTCGAATTACCCAGCCAAATCATGGAAAACTGGTGTTATCAAGAAGAGGGTCTTGCCCTTTTTGCGAGACATTACAAAACACAAGCGCCCTTACCACGGAACTATTTGGAGCAAATAAAACACATCATGTCCTTTCAGCAAGGGATGCAAACCCTCAGACAGTTGGGCTTTGCGACTTTGGATTTGGCCTACCACAATGAACAAGAAATAGGACAACGCACCATTAAGGAATTCGAAACGCAGGCACTTGAGCCCACACAACTTTTTAGAACGCATGACCAAACGTGCATGAGTACTGCATTTTCTCATATTTTTCAAGGGGGCTATGCTGCAGGTTATTACAGCTACAAATGGGCTGAAGTACTAGATGCCGATGCTTTTGCTTTGTTTGAAGAGCGCGGCATTTTTGATGAAGCAACTGCCAATTCATTTGAATCCTGTATCCTGAGTCAAGGCGGCACCCAAGATCCAATGGATCTCTATGTATCTTTTAGAGGACGCCAACCCTCGCCCGAGGCTTTACTAAAAAGATCTGGCTTACTCTAGTCTGCTAAAAGCCAAACCAACCCCAACCAAAAGATAGGAATGGCCTCAACCCAAAAAGCGGCATACCACCAACTTCGTTTTGGCGATGCACCCCATAGACCCAATAAGGTAACAATCATTGTGCTATAAAAAGGTCCTGTTTCGGATCCAGAGTAGAGCCCGGCAAACCACGAAATAAGGACGACCAGAAGCATTAACAGTGTGCCCATAATCTTGGTCTGCTTAACACCATAAGCCTGAGGCCATGTCCTGAGATGAGGTAAATCTCGATCTAGGTCGCGAATATCAAATGGCAAGGTCAACACAATGACCCACAAGAATCGGGTCACGACCATCCCAACAAACATAGCACCACGCGTATTGTTCAAATACATAAGTGGCATCACTGCGGTCACACCGGTCCACACAAAGGCAACAACAAACAACTTGATACCCGCATAATTGCGCAGTGGAGTAGTCCGTAAAGGCACAATATAAAACAAACACAAAACACCAAAAACAAGGGCAGTAAGTTGTATCTCATTGGGCAACAAACCATAACAGAACAGGGCGCCCGATAGTGGCAAAAATAACGCTTTGAGCGCACGAAAAACAAAGCCCTTAGTTGCCTCCACAGCCCAATTCATCGCGCCTATTCTATTGATCAGGCCATAGGCCACAAGCGTCCCGCAAAAGACAAACCCAACAAAGGGCAAAGGGACCTCTTGTTTGAAGAATTTAAAGGTCACAACAGCCAACGCTGCAACAGCCAAAGACACGTGGACATGGCCCGTCACATAATACTTCATCATTGCCCGAAAGACCTGCATGAATCAAATATAGCCAATTGTTAGTAACTGTTTGTTTTGGTTAAAAAATAGTTCGTTTTTGACAGGCGAATACCACATAAAAATCAGGTATTATTGTAATTTTGACAAAAATTTATTTGTCGCTTTATGAATACTGATTCTTTTGCCTCAAGACACATCGGACCGCGTGATTCGGATGTGCCCGCTATGCTCGAAACCATTGGTGCGTCATCCATAGATCAATTGATTGATCAAACCATCCCAAAAGACATCCGTCTGGCCGCCGACCTCGTGCTTGACCCTGCTATGAGTGAGCATGAATTCCTGAACCATATCCATCAGCTCGGTGCCAAAAACGACATATACAATACCTATATCGGTTTGGGCTACCACAATACCCATACCCCATCGGTCATCAAACGTAATATTTTAGAAAATCCAGGGTGGTATACCGCGTATACCCCATACCAAGCAGAAATTGCACAGGGCCGTCTTGAAGCGCTACTCAACTACCAAACCCTGATCACCGAACTCACAGGTATGGAGCTGGCCAATGCTTCTTTGTTAGACGAATCTACAGCCGCGGCAGAAGCCATGGCTCTGCTCTTCGCTGTGCGAGAACGAGACCAAAAAAAGAACCAAGTCATTTCATTTTTTGTGAGTGATCAAGTCCTTCCGCAAACTTTATCGTTACTGCAAACTAGAGCCACACCAATCGGTATTGAATTGGTTGTGGGTGCCATAGAAGACTTTGATTACAGCGCCTCTTATTTTGGTGCCTTATTGCAATATCCTGGGAAGGATGGGTCTGTGTTGGCTCTAGATGAAATTATCGCAAAGGCACACGCCTCTGACATTAAGGTGGCGGTAGCCGCCGACATATTGAGTTTAGTCCTTTTGAAGGCCCCTGGTGAATCAGGCGCTGATGTTGTTGTCGGTACCTCACAACGTTTTGGCATACCCTTGGGTTACGGCGGGCCACATGCTGGTTTTTTTGCTACAAAAAGCGACTATAAACGCCACATACCTGGCCGCATTATTGGGGTTACAAAAGATACTGACGGGCAACGCGCCTTGCGGATGGCCCTACAAACCAGAGAACAGCACATCAAGCGCGACAAGGCGACTTCTAATATCTGCACCGCACAAGTACTCCTTGCCGTCATGGCTGGAATGTATGCCGTGTATCACGGACCGGAAGGTCTGAAGTACATCGCCAAAAAAGTACACGCCACCACAGCAACCCTCAAAAAAGCGCTTGAAGCGCACCAAATTACTGTCGGTAGCGGTGTGTTTTTTGACACATTGACCGTTCACCTCCCGCGCGCCACAGTGGAACCTATAGCCTTACAACACCGAACAAATTTCCACTACGCATCTGAGGACACTTTATATTTATCCTTAAATGAAACGACTTCACTGACTGACATCAACGCGCTTTTAGCAATTTTTACCCAAGCAACAGGCGTAGCTTGTCAATCAATCAAGGCCATTGACCATAGCTTAGAATTACCTCAAGACTATGTAAAACAAAACCCCATCCTAGGGCAAGAAGTGTTTCATAACTACCATAGTGAAACTGAATTAATGCGCTATATCAAACGGCTCGAAAAAAAGGACCTTGCGCTTAACCATTCGATGATTTCGCTAGGATCATGCACCATGAAACTCAATGCCGCTTCTGAAATGCTGCCTTTGAGCGATCCAAACTGGGGCGGACTCCACCCCTTCGTACCGTTAGACCAAGCTCAAGGATACCAAATAATGCTGCGCCGTCTCGAAGATCAGTTAACGGAAATTACAGGCTTTGCCGCAACCTCATTACAACCCAATTCTGGTGCACAAGGTGAATACGCCGGATTGATGGTCATTCGCGCCTATCATGCGTCTCGAGGAGACCATCACAGAAATATCTGCCTGATTCCGTCGTCGGCCCATGGAACCAACCCGGCAAGTGCTGTTATGGCGGGCATGACTGTTGTCGTTACCAAGGCTAATGAAGATGGAAACATTGACGTTGAAGATTTGCGGGCCAAAGCGCTTCAATACAAGGACGAATTATCTTGTTTGATGGTAACATATCCATCTACCCATGGCGTCTACGAAAGTGCCATTAAAGAAATCACAGGCCTCATACACGATTGCGGCGGCCAAGTCTATATGGACGGGGCCAACATGAATGCCCAAGTGGCCTTAACCCATCCCGGAGCCATTGGTGCGGATGTCTGTCACTTGAACCTTCACAAGACTTTTGCTATTCCTCATGGTGGCGGTGGGCCTGGTGTAGGTCCTATCTGTGTCGCAGAACAATTACGCCCATTTTTGCCTTCAAACCCTGTCATTGAGACCGGAGGAGACCAAGCCATTACGGCCATATCTGGAGCGCCCTGGGGCAGTGCGCTTGCCTGCCTGATTTCTTATGGCTATATCTGCATGCTTGGCGAAGCTGGATTAAAAAAATCTACACAGTTTGCCATCTTGAATGCCAATTATATGAAAGAACGCTTAAGAGGGCACTTCGAAACACTTTATACAGGAGAGCAAGGGCGTGCTGCCCACGAAATGATTCTGGATTGCCGCCCTTTCAAGGAGCATGGCATAGAGGTCACGGATATTGCCAAGCGATTGATGGACTATGGATATCATGCCCCTACCGTTTCATTCCCTGTCGCGGGCACGGTCATGATTGAGCCAACCGAAAGTGAAAATAAGGCAGAGCTCGATCGCTTTTGCGACGCCATGATATCGATCCGTGCTGAGATCGATCAGGCCCATATTAACCAACCCAATAATCCGCTTAAAAATGCACCGCACACGCTAGAAATGGTAACCAGCGACCATTGGGACATGCCTTATTCTAGAGCCATAGCGGCTTATCCATTGGATTATCTGCGGGATAACAAATTTTGGCCGAGCGTGCGCCGGGTTGATGATGCTTACGGTGACCGTAATCTGATTTGTACCTGTACACCGATCGAAGATTATATGAATTAAACTATAAGGGTTTTAGGATTGACGGGTGCTTTTTTAACAAAAAGATACTTTTTCTGTACCTTTAAAAAAAATAACCACATGAGCGTGATCATCACCGGAACAGGGAGTTATATCCCACGCACCGTAACCACTAACGATCAATTCAACGATCACGATTTTTTTAACGAAGACGGCACACCATTGACCGATGACAATGCGGTCATCATACGCAAGTTTAAAGCCATTACCGGCATTGCCGAAAGACGTTACATTAAAGCAGAAAAAGTCACTTCAGATATTGCTGCTTTTGCCGCAGAAAAAGCGATCGCGGACGCAGGAATTGACCCCGAAACATTAGACTATATTGTTGTGGCCCATAATTATGGTGATGTCAAGCACGGGAGTAGCCAGAGCGATACCGTGCCCAGCTTGGCTTCTCGAGTCAAACATTTACTGAAGATAAAAAACCCCAAATGCGTGGCCTACGACATCCTCTTTGGCTGTCCTGGCTGGGTCGAAGCAATGATTCAGTGCTACGCCTTCACCAAGGCCGGAATGGCCAAGCGCTGCCTGGTCATTGGTGCGGAATCCTTATCACGTGTGGTCGACCAACACGATCGTGATGCCATGATCTATAGCGATGGTGCAGGGGCCGTTATTCTGCAGAACGATGTCTCTGCAGCACCTGGTCAAGGAATCTTAAATCACCTGAGCGCAACATTTGCTTACGACGAGGCCCATTTTATTTACTTTGGCGAATCCTACAACAAAGAAGACCGAAACACCCGCAAGTACATCAAGATGTACGGAAGGAAAATCTATGAATTCGCCATAACCAATGTTCCTGCGGCTATGAAGGAGTGTCTTGATCAGGCCAATATTCCGATAGAAGATCTCAAAAAAGTTTTCATTCATCAGGCCAACGAAAAAATGGACGAAGCCATTATCCAACGCTTTTATAAACTCTATGGCTTACAAGCGCCAAAAGGCGTCATGCCCATGACCATAAATACACTCGGAAATTCAAGTGTTGCCACCGTACCCACCTTATTTGACTTAGTGGCGCGCGGAGAATTTGAAGGACATGAAATCAATTCTGGAGATGTCGTTATGTTTGCCAGTGTTGGTGCGGGTATGAATATTAATGCCGTGATCTACCGCGTCTGAGATGTACGAAGGTAGATATCCCAAAAAAAGATACAAACGAACTCTGTCTTTGGTCAAAAGGCATCTGAGCGCTTCAGAACACATTTTGGACCTTGGTGTACCCAACCCATTTACTGAAATCCTAAAAACAGAAGGCTATTCAGTGACCAACACCAAAGGCGAAGACCTCGACATAGATCGCGCCGCCCTTGCATCAGCATCTTACCAGGCGGTGACGGCTTTCGAAATCATGGAGCATCTATTGAATCCTTTTAGTGTTTTATCTGAGTTAAACGCTTCAAAATTATTTATCTCCGTTCCGCTCAAGCTTTGGTTTGCTCAAGCTTACCGTAGCAAAACAGACCCGAGAGACAGACATTATCACGAATTTGAACCCTGGCAATTTCGTTGGCTCTTAGAAAAATCAGGCTGGATCATCAAAGAAGAAGAGCAATTCAGTCACCCGGTCAAAAAATTCGGTTTTCGGCCTATCCTGCGGCTGTTCACACCAAGATACCTATTGATATATGCCGAGCGTTCCTGATCATAGTAAGCACTTGACCAAGGCAGGCCCAGACAAGGCCCAGATGACCTGTGTCATCATCATGCCCATACACAATGAGGGCGCTCATCTTGAACGCGTATTGACCTCCTATATCAATCAGATCCATCGCCCTGATCAATTAATTTTGGTCAATGACGGATCGACCGATCAATCAGAAGAGATCATTGATTCATGGGCCCAGCGACACCTTTGGATCGACGCTGTACACATCAAGAAAGACCCCTACCACGCCCCTGGCGCCAAAATCATCAAGGCATTTACACAAGGATTCAAAGCGGTTAAAGGGACGCCCGATCTGATCGGTAAGTTTGATGCGGACATTGTTTTACCCGAAACTTATTTTTCGACCTTAATCAACCATTTTACCGAAAAACCCACATTAGGTATGGCTAGCGGGCTTTTGTATATTCAAAAAAACAACCAATGGCGCTACGAAGGCCTCGCCAAACCAAGCAAAATAAGAGGGCCCGTCAAACTATACCGGAAAGCCTGTTTTGATGCCATTGACGGACTCAAGCCTTTTATTGGTTGGGACTCGATGGATCAATGGTTAGCCATGTATCACGGCTGGGAGACACAAACCTATCCAGAACTGATCGTTCAACACCTAAAACCAACAGGCGCCCTTTACCGTAATAATGGTCAGGCCCAGCAAGGAGAAGCTTATGCTTATATGCGTTATGGCATGATCCTGACATTCCTCTCTTTGGCAAAACTCGCGTGGTTTTACAAGCGCTGTTCCATACTGTTTTTAGGACTCAAACATTATGAGACACATCAAGGACAGCCATTAGTCTCGGCCCAACAAGGCAAATTTATCCGCCGTCATTTATGGCGTGGTCTTTTTAGGGCTAAATAAGTCTGTTGCTTGGTGATTGGAACCATTTCTATAGCGTACTTTTGTAAAAAATAATTTCCCATGAAATTCTTGCTTTCTTTGGCGCTTTATACGGTGGTAATCTCTTGTAACCAAAAAAGCCCATTAGACCAAATCGATCCAAAACCCTTAACGGAAAATTTGGAGACACAGCGCCCCAAAAACATTATTTTGGTGATTGGTGATGGCACGGGCATTAATCAAATATCGTCTTTAGAATTTTACAAAGAAGGGGTTATTAATTACGAACGATTTCCAGTTATTGGACTAAGCAAAGTCTCCTCTACCTCCAAAATTACCGATAGTGGCGCCGCGGCAACGGCCATCGCTAGTGGCCAGAAAACCTACAACAAAGCCATAGGTGTAGATGCCGATGGCGAACCTATTGCTAATATTGTTGAATTTGCCAGCGGGCGTGAAATGGCGACAGGAGTTATTTCTACCTCAAGCATCACGCACGCCACCCCTGCCTGCTTTTATGCCCATAACATAGACCGCAACAATTACGAGATGATCGCTCAGGACTTGACCACCTCATCGCTCACCTACTTTGCCGGCTCAGGCTTGCAGTATTTCACGCAGCGCAGTGACCAAAACAACCTTACAGACAGCTTAAAGGCGGCCGGCTTCACCATCGACACTATAGCCCTAAATCCATATCCTGAGGCCACAAGACTAGGCTATCTCATAGGCAATAAAGACCTACCCGCAATGTCCGAAGGCCGTGGTAACTTTCTCATAGATGCTGCCGATAAAGGTCTGGCTCTTTTGCAACAATCCGACCAAGGGTTTTTTCTTATGGTAGAAGGATCACAGGTCGACTGGGGCGGTCACGACAATTCTTTTGATTATATGATCTCTGAACTCATTGATTTAGATAATACCATAGGAAGACTTCTGGATTATGCCATCGCAGATCAAGAAACATTAATTATTGTAACAGGCGACCATGCCACTGGTGGCCTAGCATTGACTGCCAAAGATGGCGATTACGACGTCATTGAACCTAAATTTAGCACAGGAAATCACACTGGTGACTGGATTCCTGTATTCGCCTATGGCCCTGGAGCCGAACAATTTAGTGGCGTTTATGAAAACACAGCGTTATATCACAAAATGATTCTCTTGTTAGATGCCAGTAATGCCCCTTATAAGTAGGCTAAATTTCTTACTTTAGCCTTATGAAGCATTTCAGAGAGATTGGCGCATATTTTTTGATGCTGGGTCAGGTTTTCAGACGACCCACCAAGGGCAGTGTCCTTCGCGAATTGATCTTTAAAGAAGTTGAGGAGCTCATCCTAAACAGTTTGGGTATCGTTGTTTTCATATCATTTTTTGTCGGTGGTGTCGTCTCCATACAGACAGCCTTAAACATCGACAGCCCGCTTATCCCCGATCTTTTGGTTGGATTTGCTACCAGACAATCTGTGATACTAGAATTTGCACCCACTTTTATTTCCATTGTTATGGCAGGTAAAATAGGGTCTTTTATCACATCGAGTATTGGTTCCATGCGGGTAACCGAGCAAATAGACGCCCTTGAGGTCATGGGGATCAATTCACTTAATTATTTGGTTTTTCCAAAAATCATCGCCTTGCTTTTTTATCCTTTTGTGATCGGTATCGCCATGTTTTTAGGAATTTTTGGAGGATGGGTCGCCACGGTATATGGCGGTTTTAGTTCTTCGGCTGCATTTATTGAAGGAATTCAATCCAAGTTCATTCCTTTTCACCTGGTTTATGCCTTTATCAAATCTTTTGTCTTTGCTTTTATTCTGGCCACAGTACCCTCCTTCAAAGGGTATTATATGACCGGTGGGGCGCTAGAAGTGGGCAAAGCAAGTACCACTGCTTTTGTATGGACTAGTGTGATCATCATCTTGGCTAATTATGTCATTACCATTTTACTTTTAAGCTAATGATTAGAGTCAAACACCTTCACAAACAATTTGGTGAAACGTCCATTTTAAAAGACATCTCTACCGACTTTCAACAAGGAAAAACCAATTTAATCATTGGCGGCAGCGGCAGCGGAAAGACCGTCTTTCTCAAGTGTCTTCTGGGCCTTTATAGTCCAGATAGTGGACAAATATATTACGCCGACCGGTTGCTGAGCGACATGGACAATAATGCCCGCAAGCAATTGCGTCAAAAGATAGGTATGGTTTTCCAGGGCGGCGCTCTTTTTGACTCCATGACCGTCGAAGAGAACGTCATGTTTCCCTTGCGCATGTTTACTGACATGAGTCATCAGGAAATGTTGCATCAGGTCAATGAGGTTTTGTCGCGGGTCAATCTCAATGAGGCCAATAAAAAATTTCCATCAGAAATCTCTGGAGGGATGCAAAAACGCGTCGCTATCGCCCGGGCCATTGTCAATAACCCGCGTTATTTATTCTGTGACGAACCCAATTCAGGCCTTGACCCTAAGACCGCTATGGTTATAGACAATCTTATTATGGAGATTACTCAGGAATACAATATGACCACAATCATCAATACACACGATATGAATAGTGTGATGGAGATTGGCCAAAATATTGTGTTTTTAGAACATGGCTCTGTCGCCTGGGAAGGAGATTCTACGACCATTTTCAATGCCGAAAAACAAGAAGTTTTGGATTTTGTTTACTCTTCGAATCTCTTCAAAAAGATCCGTGATATTCAACGCCAAAAATAAAAAAAACGCTAAGCTAACGCACCACTAGCGTGTCAATTGCCAACTTGTATTTCAGCCACTCATACAATTGTTGCTCATCGCTGGCAATTTGTTTTTTGGTGCTCTGAGGTAACCACTGCGTCTCAAAAACAACCATCGTATCAATTCGATCGAAATTCGAAATCAAAGTGCTGGCATACCGCAATTCCTTTAGATTACGGTAATGGATTTTGGCCTCTTCACAGAGTGCTTCAAACGGCACTTTTTTCGCCTCTAGCTTTATGAGCCTTGCCAATTCACGTTCCAAAATGGCAATCTTTTGCTCCTTATTATAAATCTCCAAAGAGTCCCTTGAGCGCAACTCTGCCAAGTAGCGCATTTCATTTTCAACATCATTTTCTTCAATGTTTTGATTCAGCATCAGCTCAGTGCCATTCAAGGCCTTATAGTTGGTCAAGCGCGATCTGAGAAGTTCGAAGGTAACGGGGTCTATTTGTTGTCCACCAAAGGAAGTGATCTCGATCACAGACCCTGTTTCAGGCAAGTATTTGGCCGTCGCGTATTTCTTGATATAAGAGGCATTGGGTAAACCATCGAGCTCCTTTTCTATGAACTGACGCGCATCAATATTAAAGCTGCTTTCCTTTAAAACACTATAGAAGGTAAACCCTGCAGGTATCATGACCAGTAACGCCAAAAACGAAGCAAAGCGCGCTATTTTGCGTCGGCGCGCCGAATTGGCATAATTGAGCATTGGAAAACGCAAGACTTTCAAAACAATAAACGTCGCCAAAGCAATAAATATAGTGTTGATCACAAACAGATAGAATGCCCCTGCGGCAAATGCCATTCCGTTTGGATTGCCCAAAACGGCTTGCGACAAACCAAAACCAACGGTACACAAAGGGGGCATCAACGCGGTGGCAATAGCTACACCATAAATTACGCTCGCCACAGTTCCCTTTTTAGTTCGGGCGATGATCAAGGCCAACCCACCAAAAAAGGCAATCAAAACATCCCGGATATCCGGCTTGGTTCTGGCCAATAATTCGGATGATTCTTCACGAAGTGGAAACAACCAAAAAAACAAAAAAGCCGTTAAGACACTCAATAGAATCATCACGCCAAAGTTGATGAGTGATTTTTTTAGCGTGTCAATATCATTGATGGCTATAGATAAGCCAATCCCTAAAATTGGTCCCATGAGGGGAGAAATTAACATCGCTCCGATGACCACTGCTGTTGAATTGGCATTGAGGCCAATGGAAGCCACGAATATCGAACATATCAGAATCCAAGCTGTAGCTCCTTTGAAGGGAATATCTTTGATGATCGCTTCAATGGTACTCTCTCGGTCCGTGTCGCCTCGAAAATCGAGTAATTCAATAATAAACACTTTCACTTTAGACCAAAGACCTATGACCGCTGAACTGATTTCAGAAGAATTTGTCGTGGTGTCTGAACTAGAATTGTTAGGTGATTCCATATTCTGTTATTAGCTTGAATTGATTAAGCGGCAAAAGTTGTCTGCGTATTTTAGTGGTCTGGGATATATGTTTCGACCTCAGCATTTGGCGAAAATAAATAGGTTCTTCCGGTACTGTTTTCGGTACACTCAAAACGCTTAACCCGTTTATTTCCCTTGGTAAAAACACGCCCGTTATGGATTTTGAATTGAGTCCCTACAGGCAACTCAAAGATATAGTTTTTTTCATTCTCAGGATCATATGATTTTAGAGCCAAGGACAAATCGGCGTCACTATCACTGCTCGCTTTCGGGTTCTTGAAGTAATGAGCCAAATAAGGCAACACCTCTTGCGGAAATATTTCGGGCCGCAAAAAAGGCAAGAATAACTGCCGAAAGACTAACTTCCATTCTTTTCCGTGAGGTTTAATCCGTAATCCGTAATTTTTAAAAGCTTCCAAGTGGGCCAATTCATGGATTAAGGTCAAAAGAAAACGATAAGGATTCAAATTAGCATTGATGGTAATTTGGTGACTCCCCGATGGAAGTTGCCTGTAATCGCCATGACGCGTCACACGCTGAGGCACGACCTTGACCACCACATCATGTTGCTGTACCATTGCTAAAACAGGCTGAATTGCCAAATCCGGCAAAAAAACTCCTATTGAATCCACAGACATACTTAGGGCGTAGATTGTGATATAGGGAGGACTTTGCCATTATAAAAACGGCCGTCTTCGAGGGCAAATTTCAAAATATATTGGGCCATTTGACGTGCAGAGTGTGGCGCTTTATAGCCTGGAAAAGCCGCTTCAAGCATTTCGGTTTGGACAGCACCTAAGGCCAAAACATTAAACCTTGGCCCGTGTTCTTTATATTCTTCTGCCAAGACTTCGTTCAGGATATTTAGTGCTCCTTTACTGCTGCTGTATCCCGTGAGCCCAGCAAATTTCGCGCTGCCTTGAACACCGCCCATACTGCTTAATGAAACTACATGAGCATCAGAGGACATCATGGGTATCAAGGCCTTAATTAATGCCATAGGAGCAAAAGTGTTGACCGCATACATCCGCTGCATGTCCTCCATAGTCAACTCAGCAAAAGGCTTATTGATCAGATGTCCGGCATTATTGATCAAGATATCGACCTGGGGCCAATGTGCTCCGATATAAGTAACAGCACGCTCCAAATCGCTGGACTGTGTTATGTCGCAATCTAGTGCATGACAATTTTGAAGTTGCAATTTGTTGATGGACTCTGTTTGACGCGACAACGCCAACACCTGATGACCAGAAGCAGCAAATAATTGGGCTAACTCAAATCCGATTCCACGGCTTGTCCCGGTAATGACCACATGTTTTATCATAGCCCAAAGATAAACAAAACCCGCTATCCTAAAAAAAAGACAACGGGTTTCAAATTGAATGAAGACAGCCTGATCAGACGAACATCGTCACTGGCTGCTCGATATAATTGCGTAATGTTTGTAAAAACTTGGCCCCCGTAGCGCCATCGACTGTGCGGTGATCGCAGGCCAATGTTACCGTCATGGTATGTCCGACAACAATAGCGCCATCTTTTACCACTGGCTTTTGGATAATGGCACCAACGGACAAAATCGCCGAATTCGGCTGATTGATGATCGATGTAAATTCTTTAATGCCGAACATCCCTAGATTCGATACCGTAAATGTGCTGCCTTGCATCTCATCTGAAGTCAGTTTTTTGGACCTTGCTTTACTTGCCATTTCTTTGACCGCCACTCCTATTTGTGAGAAGCTTAGTTGGTCGGCAAACTTTACAACTGGAACCACTAAACCATCAGCAACAGCAACAGCAACACCCATATGGATGTGCTTGGCTATTTTAGTAGCTTGGTTTTCCCACTGACTATTGACCTGCGGGTGTTTGCGTAGTGCCATAGCACAAGCTTTTACCACCATATCATTGAATGAGACCTTAACCCCTTCTGTGCTATTAATAGCAGTTCGTGCGGCCATGGCATGGTCCATATCCATCTCCACGGTAAGATAATAATGTGGTGCTGTAAATTTTGATTCACCCAATCGCTTCGCGATGGTCTTGCGCATCTGAGAATTTGGAATACTTTCGAAAGACTCAATACCAACGGGCACATAATGTGCCGCTCCAGCAGTGCTCGGCTGATAGTTTTCAACATCTCGTTTGATGACCCGTCCGTGCTCGCCGCTACCCACTATGTGCGCAACATCAATACCCTTTTCTTGAGCTAATTTTTTGGCCAATGGGGAGATAAATCGGCGGACACCATCGGCAACAGTTGGTGTTGCAACAGGCACAGAAACAACAGAAGCGACCGTTTCAGTCGCCGCGGGCGCAACCTTCTCAGGCGCTTGGCTAACTTCTGCCACAGGTGCTGCTGCAGCCGTATTACCGGTAATTCCAGAAACGTCTGTTCCCTTCGGCCCAATGACCGCCAATAATGCATCGACTAGTGCCGTACCTCCTTCTGGAATTCCAATTTTTAACAAGGTCCCCGTATAGAAGGACTCGAATTCCATTGTGGCTTTGTCCGTTTCGATTTCGGCCAAAATATCACCTTCGGCAACCGTATCGCCTTCTTTTTTAAGCCATGACGCGACCGTACCTTCTTCCATAGTGTCACTGAGTCGTGGCATGGTAATGACTTGAACTCCTGCGGGCAAAGCTGTGCCTGCATTAATTGTGGTGCTCCCTGGGTTGTCAGGGATATTATCTTGAGTCACTGTAGCCGGAGTATTTGAGGTCTGGACCGTTGCAGGGGCTACCGAACCAATCATGCCAGAAATATCTTCACCAGCATCACCTATTATGGCCAAAAGAGCATCCACATAGGCGGTTTCGCCTTCGGCCAAACCAATATGCAAAAGTGTTCCTTCGTAAAACGATTCGAATTCCATTGTGGCTTTATCGGTTTCGATCTCAGCAAGGATGTCGCCTTCTTTAACAGCGTCCCCTACTTTTTTCAACCAGTTGGCCACCGTACCTTCTTCCATGGTATCGCTAAGACGGGGCATTGTGATGATTTCAGCCATAACTTATAATTTGTGGGGTAAAAATGGATAATCCTCTTGTTGATATACGGTATCGTACATCACACTTTTTTCGGGATAAGGCGATGATTCTGCGAACTGTTCACACTCCGCCACTTTATCTTTTACCCTTTGGTCGATTTCTGAAATTTGTTTCTCGCTCGCCCATTTGTTGACATAGATGTGATTCAAGACATGTAAAATCGGATCTTGTTCTTGCATCTTTGCAACCTCATCTTTGGTGCGATAATGTTGGGCATCACTCATGGAGTGACCGCGGTAACGATAGGTCCGAATCTCCAAGAAGGTTGGCCCTTCTCCTTTTCTTGCACGGGCAATAGCTTCGTCCAATTCTTTGGCGACCATTTCGGGCTTCATCCCATCGACAGGACGGCATGGCATATCATAACCCAAGCCTAATTTCCAAATTTCTGAATGGTTCGCGGTTCGTTCCACCGAAGTTCCCATGGCATAGCCGTTGTTTTCAACACAAAAAACCACTGGAAGTTTCCACAACATCGCTAGGTTAAACGTTTCGTGCAAAGCACCCTGGCGCGTTGCTCCGTCCCCCATAAAGGTCAAGGTAACGCCACCTGTATTGTGGTATTTATCGCCAAAGGCTAAACCAGCACCCAGAGGAATTTGTCCCCCAACGATACCATGTCCACCATAAAAACGATGTTCTTTCGAAAAGATATGCATAGAGCCACCCAAACCTTGAGAGGTTCCCGTGGCTTTACCGTAAAGCTCTGCCATGACACGCTTAGGATCAACACCCATACCAATGGGCTGAACGTGACAACGATAAGCCGTAATCATTTTGTCCTTAGTCAAGTCCATCGCGTGTAATGCTCCTGCCAAAACAGCTTCTTGACCATTGTATAAATGCAAGAATCCGCGCACCTTCTGGTTGATGTATACTTGTGCGAGTTTATCTTCGAACTTGCGCCAAAACATCATGTTCTCATACCAATCGAGGTACGTTTGTTTGGTTATTTTTTTCATCCTATAAAAGAGATTTGTCTTTACGTCCAACAAATGAATCGCAAAAATACGTTATTCTAAGTTTCTATAAAACCACTTAAGACCAAAAATATGCGCGAAAAGCTTAGGGATTTTCTCTTTTCTTGAAGATTGGACCTATGTCGGGAGACGGTAAAAAAAAATGACCTCTTAAGGAGGTCATTTTTCATGGGATACATCATCCTGATTTATGCTAATATTCTGTATAACTATTGCCTAGGTTAAAGGTCAAACCGAAACGCAATGTCCCTTCTAAAGGACTACGCACATTAGATGTCGAGAACAAATAAGACAAATCAATATCAATTGAGGTGTATTTGAATCCGGCCCCTAAGGAAAGGAACTTACGCGAACCCTTATCTACACTTTCGTTGAAGTAACCGGTGCGCAATGCAAAGACATCTTGGTACCAATACTCGACACCCAAGGCCCAAGTAAACTCGCTCAACTCTTCACTAAATCCCCCTGGCGCATCGCCAAATGACGAGAACATACCAGAAACAAAACCAATATTGTTATACTCGTCGGCATCTTCGGCATCCAACACGCCATCCCCATTAAAATCCTGAGGTGTTGGCACTAAGAGTTTATTAAATTCAATGTTGGCCCCCACGGTGTTGTACTGATCTAGAATGAAATCAAAACCACCACCGACACCTAACTTAGTTGGCAAGAAGTTCTCTTGTCCTACGTCGTCATATTTTATTTTTGGGCCCACGTTTGACACGTTGAAACCCGCACGCCAGCGGCCGTTAAAATCATTCATAGCGACTTCTTCGCTTTGGTAATAACCTGAAACATCTACCGCAAATGAACTCGCTGCAGACGCATCTTCGGTCGAGGCTTGAATCTTTAAATCCGATCGCAAGTAACGGCCTGTAACGGCCATCGAAAAGCGATCACTTAAACGCAACGCATAAGAAACATCAAAGGTGAATTCGTTCGGACTCTGGATCAGTGGTTCTTGATCGAAGGTATCTCTCAACTCAATATCACCCAGACTGAAATAACGAAAACTTACCGCTACAGCACTGCGCTCATTCATGCGGTTGTAATAAGTCAAATTACCCAAAAAGATGTCGTTGACCAAGCTACTTAGGTAAGGAGTATAAGTCACACCAAACCCTTGCTCGCTTGTAGAAAAGGCATATTTAGAAGGATTCCATTGTTGCGAAAAGGCATCAGCAGAAGTGGCCACACCCATATCACCCATACCGCCTGCACGTGCATCAGCAGCAATCAACAAAAAGGGAACACCTGTGGTAATAGGTTGTGGAGCAATGTCCTCCTGAGCGAAAGTTGTTACCGTGGTCAGCAACAAAAAAAGAACAGTAAAAATCTTTTTCATGAGGTTTAGTTTTTGACAAATATACTTTTTAATTATTTATAGGATTACCAGTTTTTCATATTTCTCGGCCGTTTTACCTGATAAAGCGGACCTTACAGACAGCTTATACACATAGACCCCCTTGCCAATTGGGTCGCCAAAATCATCCCGTCCATCCCAGATAATGTCTCGTGAAAGATAACCCTGAGTAACAACAGTTTGCTCATGACTCCAAACAACCTTACCCGATACCGTAAATACCTGAACTTGGACATCCAGGGGTTCAAAAGGCCGGTTGTGGTTGAACCAAAATTCTGTGTAATTGACAAATGGATTAGGGTAATTGAGCACGCGAGATATTGCCAATTGATCGCCGCCTGCCACGACAAAATCAATGGTCGACACAGAGGAATTATTATAAGTATCCCAGGCTTTGACCTGTAAACTATGTGGTCCATTTTCGAGATCTCTTAGCTTGAACTGAGCCGTGCCTTTTGTAAAATCATCAACACCGGCTTGGTAATAATCATTCAAAACAAATGGATTAGCAGTATCTCCATCAAGGATGGCGACCAAATCATGCCCAATACCACCAGTGGTATTGAGACCACTCATATCAACCAATTTGACAATTAAAATAGGATTGTCATTGGTTGTTCCACCCGAAATAAAACTGTCATCATTCATGAATAATTCAATTTCAGGACCTTGCAAATCCTGTGGCGCATTTTCATTGATGCCCCCAACCAAGACATTGAGGTTGTAACCCGTTTGGTCTTCAAATTGTGCATTGCGCTGGGCATAAAAACTCACTTTACCTTCGCCCACAGGCACCTGGATGTCACGAGGCACAATAAATTCGAAATCGAAACGCCCGCTGGTCACCGTGGCCTGCCCGTTGAACAGCACCTCGCCCAAGGTCTTAAAATTCATGATCAAAAGATTCGTGGTACTCCCGTCATTATCGTAATCCGTCCCATTGTCTCTAATACCGTCATTAGCCAAGGTCGCCCGCTGCAGATCTTTATCAAAAATTTTGACTTGGAGTAAACCACTGTAATCGGGCATGGCGTTGCCGGAGGGGTCAAGTACAACACCGCTGAGCTTTACGCGGCTAAGTGCTTTTAAGGTGTCTGAGGCAACGCCAAGAGGCGCATCATTAATAGCCGTTAGTCTGATTTGTTTTTTAGGAAAAGCCAGATGCATGGCCGGGTCACCAATATAAAAAATGACCCTCTTGTTGTTGGATCCGATCAAGTTTTTGGTCAGCCTAAGGGCTTCTGAAGGGGCTGGGGGCTGATCCAAACCAAAGCCAAAAAGATATTCGGACAACAGCGTGTTGAAATCGACCCCAAGGGTCACACTGACCGAGCGCGTTGTGGTAATGAGCGATGCAGCACCGCCCTGAGCATTCCAAAACGTCAGTTCTCCAGCAGTCACACGTAGCGGATTATCAAACTTTGAAAATTCACAGGTGACGGTTACAAAGCAGGGATAGCGGTCATCATTGCGCAAGTCTTGCGCGGTTTCTTTGGTATAAATAAATTCTTTGGCCAATCCATCTTCACCCCCATGTCCAAAATAATTAACAATAAGCGCGCCGAGTTCTATGGCGTTTTCTATCGCCTCTTTGGCCTGGGGATATCGATTACCCCCGGCGGAGGTTTGCTGTTGAAAGGCATCGATATGGATTTTTTTGACATTGACAGAGGGGCGTTCGGCACTTACACGATCTGCAATGGAATCCAAAGTAACTTCTAATGCCCGGTATTCCCATCCGACATCTACGTCATCAGAAATGATCACAAAATTATTGCGCCATTGGCCAAAGGACTCCTGGTTAGAATAAGACAAGATCTTATCCACCACGGTCTTAGCCAAGGAAGGGGTGTCGGCCAAAATACGTCCGACAGCAATATCCAAACTATGAGACGACGACATGGTTCCCTCGTTTAAATCCATCATGCCATAAAAATCATCAGACATGAAAGAATTGAAGGTGTCCACACTCGAGAGCGTATGGTATGACGGCACCATATTGTTGTTGCCGGATAATCGATCCTTGTAATCGACTGAAGTGTCTCCAAAAAGACAGAGGTATTTAATCCGCTGGTCAAAACCAGAAGCATTTTCATAAATGTAGCGCACCAAATTGCGGATAGCCGAAACATCCTGTTTACCAGAACTGAACTCGGTATAGATTTCTTGTAAGGTAACAACCCTGACCCGCAAGCCATTTTGCTCACGATGATGATTGGCCAAGCGATTGGCCGCAGACCACAAGACTGAAGGGGTTACAATTAAATAATCGATGTCTTCAAATTGACCGTTGGCACCCACAAACAAATCTCCTTTGAGGTTCTGATTCGCGACGATGGGATCACTGCCGCGCGACGGTGTAAGAAAATCTGAACCATCTAAAGCCACATAGCGACTGGCCAAACCAAGCTCCGCTTTGAACGAAAATGTCCCAAGCGCCTCATCATTTGCTATGCGTTTGATGGCAAAAGGATCCGTCACATCCCAAACTTGGGTCACGGAAGCTGCATTAGTAATATCATATCGGACAATCCCTGAGTTTGTCGGCGCATCATTATTGCGAAACAAAAGCTGTCCACCCCCCGCGGTAAGTGAACGAGTGGCCTCTACACGAACATAATCGAGGTAGCCTATACTGGAGGGATTTCCTGAATTATTATAGTTGATATCCACAGTAATCGATGGGCCAGAAAGCGTAAAATCTTCTCTAAAAGAGTCCACACTCAGCAGGGTTGGATCGTTGACCGCATTAAAATTCAAGGGGTCTATAGCTACATTATTGACCGAAACTTGCATGCTCGTTGGCACATCTGAAGCCGCGGCTGCCCGCACCTTTACCTCAACTGGCTCACTGGTCAATCGATTCTCGAAGCTAAAAACATACTGCTGATCATTTTGGATGTCAAATCGATTGCCAAACCACTGCCGACCAACCTTGGCTGGTGAATAGGTGTCCTCTTCGTGGAATTTAATTTCCTGAAAAGAATTAAAAACCAAATCTGGGGTGCCGCCTGGCTGCTGCATCCCTGCAACACGTTGTCCCGGGAATCCATCTGCGGTGATATAATAATATGCCGTCTCTGCATAGGGATTAAAATGGCTGTCATTTTCTGCATCGTACCCCATCGTACCTTGACCATAAAAAAGAACATAATCGCCTGTATCAAAGGTACCATCTTCCATGCCCACCAACTGAATTGGCGTTTCTGGCAAATCAAACATAAAATTCTCGCTATTGGCTAGCGGCAATGGCTTACCTCCGTGCCCATAAATTTTTAGGCGGGTGATATCAAGTTGTCCCAGATCCATCCCTAGGCTGTTCAAGAAAGCCCGATCGATTTTGTAAACCCCTGTTTGGTCGATTTCAAAACGGAACCACTGGCCCTGATCTAATACTGAGTTGACCAGCGAGCGACTGCCATAGTTATTCAAAGAGGAGTCATGACGATAATTCAGCTCGGCCGAAACCAATTTTTGTAGGCGGCCATCGCGGCGCACAAAAGGGTTAAAGGATACGGTCGTGTAAATTTGGTTTCGGGCCATAGAGCTGCCCACAATCAGCTCAATTTCTTGGGGCAGAACGGTCCCTCGAAGTCTTTTTTGTTCTTGCGTGGATGCCGGCGCCCATTGAAATTGTGACAAAACTGCCGAGCGACTCACGGCAAAATTTATGTCTGACCATCGCGCATCAAAAGTAGGGCTGTCACCAATCCAGCTCATATTGAATCGCGACAAAGCAAGTTCTTTTTCTGAAGTCTTTTGTTTTTTGGTAGAAGAGACCTGAGACAAGTCTTCCCAATAAATTTTAATCGTTTTGGACTGACCCCAGAGGCCGATACTCCATATAAGCAGTCCGAATATTAAAATTTTTTCTTTCATCATAGGCATAACGGGCCAAAGATACAGTTAGTATAAATAAATTTCGTTTAGTTTTTTGAAAAAACCAATCCCGTCATAATAAATGATTAAAATCCACGTTATTGGTGCGTAATTACTGCAAAAAACAGCACATTCAATTTAGAAAAATATTATTGTGCTTTACGTCTTAATTAGTATATTGCAAACCCAATATTTTCACTTTTTGAAACTATGAATTTGAAGAAAAACCTAGTATTAGAGCTGATTGTCTTACTCTTTACTGCCGCGCTTTTTGTTGGCTGTAGCAAGTCTCGAGACTACTCTAGCAGCTCCCGAGCCACTGGCTGGGCATTGAATGCCAAAGAAGGCGGATTCCAGTACGACCCAAAAACCCAAGAACAAGAAACGGGACCAGGTCTGGTTTTTGTCGAAGGAGGAACTTTTACCATGGGACGGGTACAGGATGACCCAATGCATGATTGGAACAACAATCCAATTCAGCAGCACGTTCAGTCTTTTTACATGGACGAGACGGAGGTCACCAACTTGATGTATGCCGAATACTTAGATTGGATCAAGCAAGTTTTTCCACCAACAGATGAGAACTTCAGAAACATATATTCCGGTGCGCTGCCCGATACATTGGTATGGCGTAATAGATTAGGCTATAACGAGGTCATGACCAACAACTATTTGCGTCACCCGGCCTATGCCAATTACCCTGTGGTCGGGGTGAGTTGGATGCAGGCGGTAGAATTTGCCAACTGGAGAACCGACCGCGTCAATGAACTGATTTTAGAGCAAAACGGTGTAACCGCTCGTAATGCCCGTTACCAAACCGAGCCGGCAACAGGATTCAGTACCGAAACTTACTTGAATGCGCCTACCCAAACTTATGGTGGTAATGATTCCATTACTCGAGGCGGAAAATACTCAGAGAACTTAGAACGCCGCAGCGAAGACAGCACCAATCTATACATCCAAAGAAAAGACGGGCTTTTACTTCCCGACTATAGACTGCCAACTGAGGCAGAATGGGAATATGCAGCCTTAGGTCTGGTGGGTATTCGTGATTACAATGTATACCGCGGAAAGAAAAAATACCCATGGGAAGGTCAATACACCCGTTCATCAGACCGACGAATCCGTGGTGATCAGCTCGCCAACTTCAAACAAGGGGATGGTGATTATGGTGGTATTGCTGGCTGGAGTGATGATGGCGCAGATATTACTGCAGAGGTTGGCAATTACGAAGCGAACGATTTTGGCCTATTTGACATGGCAGGAAACGTAGCAGAATGGGTCGCTGATGTCTATCGCCCTATTGTCGACGATGAATTCAATGACTTTAACTACTATCGTGGGAATGTTTACACCAAGAATGCTATTGACGCCGACGGAAAAGTGATGGTGGTGACTGTAGATTCAATTCTGTATGACACCCTGAGTAATGGTAAAATAATGGCGACGGATCTTCCTGGTGAAATTTATAAAGTACCGGTAGACGAAAATGAAACTTACCTCAGAACCAACTTCTCAGAAAGCGACAACAGAGACTTTCGTGATGGAGATAAAAGATCCACACGTAACTACCAATCCTTTGGTGGCGAAGATGACAACAAAGTTGAAGAAGGAAAGCGCATGTACAATTCGCCGCAACACAAGGTGAGTACAGATGATTCTGGAAACCTTCTCCGTGAATATGACAAGTCCTCAAAACGCACGTCAATGATCAATAACGAAGTACGGGTTTATAAAGGTGGTTCATGGCGTGATCGCGACTACTGGTTGGATCCAGCGCAACGTCGCTACTTCCCTCAGGATATGGCAACCGACTTTATTGGGTTTAGATGTGCTATGTCCCGTTTAGGAAGCAAGTCTAAAAAAGGAAAGCGTCCAAGAAACAATTAATCTTATCTTTAGATGATTAAAAACCCTTTAACCGCAAATTAAAGGGTTTTTTTTATCTTTAAACTCATGACAAAACGCCTAGATATACCGTCGCTTTATCGCTTGTTTTTGGAGACAACGGGCGTCTGCACTGACACCCGTAAAATTCACAAGGATTGCCTTTATATTGCCTTAAAAGGAGTGTCTTTTGACGGCAATACATTCGCCCACAGAGCCATTGAACTTGGCGCAAAATACGCTCTTATTGATGATCGCTCTTTAGCAGACAGCTCCGATGCCCTTATTTTTGTTGCCGACGGCTTGACCGCACTCCAAGAACTCGCCACACACCACAGAACCGTACTAGATATTCCTATTGTCGCCCTCACCGGGAGCAACGGTAAGACCACAACAAAAGAATTGATCCATGCCGTTCTAGGGCAGCAATTTAATTGCGTGGCTACTTCGGGTAATTTTAACAACCATATCGGCGTCCCATTGACCCTCTTACGCATGACAAAAGAAACACAAATCGGTGTTGTGGAAATGGGCGCAAATCATCAAAAAGAAATAGAATTCCTGTGCCAACTTGCCCTACCCAATTATGGCTACATCACCAATTTCGGCAAAGCGCATTTAGAAGGATTTGGCAGTATTGAAGGTGTGATCAAAGGCAAGTCTGAAATGATTCAGCACCTGAGAAAAGCCAAAGGGGTTATGTTCGTTGACCCCCAAAATTCAAAACATATCGAATTGACTCATGGTATGGATTGTGTGTTTTTACCCACGGCAGAAATAATCCATTCCGCGTCCTCAGATCATAAATTGACCTTATCACTAGAGGGGGATACATTGAGCACACAACTCATTGGTTACTATAATGCGACTAACATCTTGGCCGCTATTGCCCTAGGGCGATACTTTGGGGTTCCTGATGGATTAATCTATGAGGCTGTCGCCAGTTATGAACCCAAAATGAATCGTTCACAGATGCTGCTCAAAGGTCCCTACACCATCACTATGGATGCCTATAATGCTAATCCGACTAGTATGTCGGCGGCATTGACCCACTTTGGACAACAAAACAATAATCAAAACAGGTGTGTGATTTTGGGAGATATGTTTGAATTAGGGACAAGCGCTTTTGAAGAACACCAGGCCATTGTCACACAACTCAAAACATTATCCATCGACACCATTTATTTGGTGGGCACGCTTTTCAGCGGGACCAATCACCACGATGATCGCTTTCAGGTGTTTGCCACTTATGCGGATTTGGAAGCCACTCTTATAAAAGCGCCAGTTACTGAACCCTTTATATTAGTTAAAGGATCGCGCGGGATGGCATTAGAACGGCTGCTTGAGCGGGCACTGTAATTATTTCTGCTATGGGTTGAAAAAACAAAAGGGGATGTCTGATCAGACATCCCCTTTTGTTCCATTATAAATCCGTTATTTTTTGAGCAGTTTATGGGTTTGGATCCCTCGACCAGTTTTGATGTGTGCAAAATAAAGTCCCGAAGTCAAATCAGCGCTATCTATGATCACCTCAGCAGCATGAGGGTTAAGCGTCTTCACGACTTTACCCATGACATCGTAGACGTGTATTGTCAAAATATCCTGTCCGCTGGTCTGAACTTGCCATACTGTGTTGGTTGGGTTGGGCGCTACAAGGGCACCAACCGAGATAAAACCAACCACGTCCAATACATTTTGGTAAAAGTATAGATTGTCATAAAAAACAATTCCTGGGTTCAAATTGGATTCTGTACCAATCTTATATTGAAAAAAGTTTTCTTTACTAAAACCCTGGCTTTCGAAGAACGACAAATCAATATCCACGCTGGTCCATGAGTCATAAATAAATGCTTCATTGGTCGGTAACTCGTAAAAGTACTCGGTCACATTGCCACCATCATTCTCGATCAAAATGATCCGCATCTGAGTTGCATAGCCAGTGTAATAATCTAGATGCAAATAGTTATAAGCCGAAATATCCGTGACATCATCAGTCCCTTGACCATAGCCCTGCTCATTGAAATCCATTTTAATAGCTAAATTCTCTGAACCACTTGGATCCAGGTCTAATTCAGCTGCATAAGCCCCAAAAGAATAATCAGGCGTCCAAATATTAGTAAATCCTCCTGTATCTCCGTAAATACTTAATACCTCATCATTAGGGGCATTAGGACTCGGTGCCGGCGACGCAGGGTCAGCGGGAAGCACAAAATTAGTTCCACCCATCATGTCATCGACAAGATAAGTATCGACCGTACTGTTATTGACATCTGGAATGATCACTAGTCGGCCAAAGTTCCCGAGGCCTGTCGGAAAATCAATCGAAATATTTTGCCAGTCAGTAGTACCGTTTGTAAAAAAATCAATAGAAAAGATACTGGGAATAGACGTCCCATTTTCTACTTTAAATTGATGGGCATTACTACCCGTACCATTGACCGGTTTCATTCTAAATGAAATAGTGTTATTGGCCTCGTCAGATAAGTTAACCAACTGACTGAGGTCAATATACGCATTATCTACCCCACCAGAGCCTACAATAATCTGCATGACGTCATTTGTTGGGTCGTCAGGATCCACTTGCATACTTACCACTGATCCTGCGCCTTGGAAAATCTGGTTAGGATCACTAAAATCAAAAGGAAGCGTAACAACTGGTGGCACAAAATTGGTTGCTCCAGCAAAATCATCCACAAGATAAGTATCATTAAGTGTCGACTGAAAGGCATCCGGAATCAGCACTAATTTATTATAATTCCCTAATCCGGGACCGAAATCTGCCGTAATCACCTGCCAGTCTGTTCCTTGGGTAGTAAAGGCAAAGGCGGCATCTCCTGTGGTCCCTTGTTCAAACTTCAATAAGTGTTGGGCTGGAGCTTGGCCATTGGTTCCTGTGCCAAACTGAGGCTTGATGCGGAAGGTGATGGTGTTATTATTGTCATCAGATAAGTCAATATTTTGACCTAAGGTCAATTGCATATTGCTGAAATCTTGACAACACGGGGTAAACTCACCCACATTTTGCGCTGGATTATCTGGGTCCGGAATCACATTAAAAATACCACTATCGGCGCCAATGGTGTTGCCGTCCAAAGGATCTTCAAAATCAATTGGAAAAGACTGTGCCTGACTTATCGAAAAAGTCAAAAAAAGAATGAATGAAATACTGTTTTTCATAAGAAATAAATGCGTTAAGTCCCTGTTTAGTAAAGATGAGCTCAAGTCCCTGTTTAGTAGAGATGAGCTCAAGTCCCTGTTTCTTTAATCGGAAACGCAAACAAATGGAACAAATAGACTAAAAAAATCCCGAACAAATGCCCGAGATTTTTGGTGGGTCATACTGGATTCGAACCAGTGACTTCTACCCTGTCAAGGTAACACTCTGAACCAACTGAGTTAATGACCCGTTATTAAGGGTGACAAAAATAAATAAATTCAACATACATACGCAATTTTTATCTGCTTTATTCCGCCAAGAACTCCATTATCTATCCCGATCATATCAGGCGATTTTTTATCTTTAATACCAATATCGGTCCTTACAAATCTTAATTCACTTAATGTAAAACAATGTATTGTATCAAAACTGAACTGCCACAGGAACTTTGTGCCATCGACGATGAATGCAAAGCCATCTATCACAGCAAGGACAGTTTTTGCGTTTGGATATTTGATTCACGCCAAGAACGTAATGAATTTATGGATCTGACACAGGGCATGGCCAAAGCTGGCCGAGAAATGTTTTATATGCATTTCAATTAACACCACATCCTTACTATGAAACACCAAATATACCAAGTCGACGCCTTTACGCAAGAAACGTTCGGGGGCAATCCTGCCTGTGTTGTGCCCCTCACATCATGGCTATCCGATGAGCAATTACTCCATATTGCAAAAGAAAATGCAGTCGCAGAAACCGCCTTTTTCGTGCCAAAGGATGACCATTTTCATCTGCGCTGGTTCACCCCGGACATAGAAATAGACTTGTGTGGACACGCGACTTTAGCAGCCTCCCATGTAATCCATACCACACTAAGCCAGAGAGGCACCCCTATTCGCTTTGAGACCCTCAGCGGCACCTTAACGGTCGGCATAAGTGGCGGGGTCTATTACCTCGATTTGCCCGCTCGCCCTCCAGTATTATCTGAGCTCCCCGAAAATATTTGGGAGGCACTAAGTCTCAAACCCAAGGTCGTAATGAAGGCTCGAGACTATATCTTGGTCTATGACGATCCCAGTGACATCGCCGCTATCCAAATCAACAGAGAACGCTTTGATCAAATCAACCTTGGCTACGGTGGGGTCTGTGTGACAGCTCAAGGATCTGATTGCGATTTTGTCTCACGATTTTTCACCCCTCAAGCCACCATACTCGAAGACCCCGTCACGGGTTCATCACATTGTTCTTTGATCCCTTATTGGTCTGAAGTTCTCGCAAAAAAGAAAATGACGGCACGTCAAATTTCAGAGCGCGGTGGCACCTTAATCTGCGAAGATCGATCGGATCGTGTATTGATCGGCGGGCATGCGGTAACTTATTTGGTTGGGCATTTCTTTTTATAAGACAACCAAGACCTAACCATAGTAAATGGCGCCTCAATAAAATACATTTCCAAAAATTTAAAAAAGCGCTCTGCTCTGAAGAAAAAAGACCTTCGCCAGTTCTTAAACCTTTTGTCAAGACTTGACCAAAAACGTCTGTCAATTTGCTTGTCCCCGCTGTTCAGAGACCAGTCAAAAAAAATCGTTAGCGCATAAAAAAACCCCACCATAAAGGTGAGGTTTGTGTGGTGGGCGCTGAGGGATTCGAACCCCCGACCCCCTCGGTGTAAACGAGGTGCTCTGAACCAACTGAGCTAAGCGCCCTTTAATGCAATAATTGAACATCAAAGCGGGTGCAAATATAAATTAGTTTTTATAACTCACCAATAAAAAACTTTAAAAAACTACAAAACTTCAGCCACAACAAATGTGCTCCCTCCGACATAAATAAAATCTTGTTGTGACGCCAATGCTTTGGCAGAGTTTAGCGCTTTGGCAACACTTGGATAGACCTTGCCGACTAGCCCCATTTGACCTGCAATCTTGGCCAGTTCTGCAGCGGCCAACCCTCGAGGTAAATTTGGCGCGCAAAAATAATAAGTTGCATCAAAAGGCATGAGCGCCAGTGCTTGTTTAATGTCTTTGTCATTGACAAATCCAATGACCATATGTAAAGATTTATAGTGCTGCGCTTTTATTTGACGCATGGTCTGGGTGAGCCCATGAACATTATGCGCGGTATCACAAATAATTTTTGGTGATTCTGCCAATTGCTGCCACCGGCCAAGCAACTTTGTATTGGCCACCACATGAAGCAAACCCAACTTTATGTGGTCTTCATGAACAACCCAATTCTTGTGGATCAGTTGCGCAATAGCCGTTCGAACCGTTTGTTGATTTGCCTTTTGGTAGGCGCCTTTAAGATCCATTGGGTAGGGCGCACGGTAATGGGCTTCACTATATATGAGCGGCGCGTTATTGAGTTGTGCGGTCTGATCAAAAACCTGCCGTGTCTCCGGCACGACCTCCCCAACAACCACATCAACACCCGGCTTGATGATCCCTGCCTTTTCTTGTGCGATGGCAGATAAGGTGGTCCCTAAAAAGGCCATATGATCCAAACCAATGTTTGTGATGACACTTAACTCTGGAGAAATGACATTGGTACTATCCAAACGCCCCCCCATGCCGACTTCAATCACCGCTATATCGACCTTTTGGTCAGCAAAATACCGAAAGGCCAAGCCCACGGTCATTTCAAAAAATGACAAATGCTGTGCGCTAAAAAAACTTTGGTGCGCCCGCACGAAATCAACAACAACTTCTTTAGGAATTTTTTGGCCATTGATCCGAATACGTTCCCTAAAATCTTTTAAATGTGGGGAGGTATATAGCCCAACGCGATAACCCGCTTCTTGTAAAATGGATGCCAACATATGACTTGTTGACCCTTTGCCATTAGTTCCCGCGACATGTATGGTTTTGATTTGCTCGTGTGGATGATCAAGATAATGGACAAGCGCCCAGGTCTTTTTTAAATCTGCTTTGTAGGCCTTGGCCCCATCGCGCTGATACATGGGCAATTGCTGGTACAACCAATCTAGAGTCTCCTGGTAAGTGGACCGCGTATCGAGCATTTTTACTCCACTAATAGTTTAACCGACCATTGACCCCCCGAGGTGACCATCTGAACTAAATAAAGCCCTGCCGATAAATCTTGTATAGAAACGCGTTGTTGCAGGTTATGATTTGGCACAATTTTGACCACACGCCCACTGAGCGCGTAAACCACCAAAGTGGCCTGATCCATTGTCGGTCCAAGGTCTACAAAAAAGCCGTCTTTGGTCGGATTGGGCCAGACTGAAGCCTTAGTAAACGCTTCTGAGCCGTTATCCAAAACGACTTGACTCAAGTCCATACTGTAACTCGAGCGCCCATAAGTAGCAATAAACAAGCGCTGTGACCCTTCATGAAAATGCATATCATTGACCACCACTGGAGGAAGATTTTCTCCGATTGGCGCCCACGACGCTCCACCATTTCCTGATCCCAGCACGCCAATATCTGTAGCGATAAACAATCGTCCGGTATTATCCTGAACGATATCATTAACAGGTACATCAGGCAAATCAGTGCTCAAATCTGTCCAAATGAGGCCATTGTCCGTACTGACATAAACATGCCCTTGATTGGTGCCATAGCGGTAGCCTGAAAAAGTCACGTATAATGTCCCAGGATGGACGTTAGAATTCAATACTTTGGTGACCCATCGTTGGGGCAAGTCTTCAGACAAGAGCTGCCAATTTTCTCCCCCATCTTGGGTCAGCCAGACGTTTCCATCATCGGTGCCCGAAATAACTTTCTGGGCATTAAATGGCGACACATCAATGGCGACCACCGTACCATAATTCAAATTACCCCCACCAGGACCATTGGTCAAATCAGGACTGATGGCTGTCCAACTTTGGGCGGCATTGATGGATTTATAGACACGCTGAGTGGCTGTATAGAGCACCTGAGCATCTTGAGGGTCAAATATTAAAGGGGTGTCCCAGTTTTTTCGATCGCCAGAAGAAATACCTGCCGTTGCTGAAAAAAAAGAAGCCCCGTCATTGGTCGACTTCCCGATATTACCGTACTGGTATTGGGCATAAATAACTGATGAATTAGTGGGGTCCACCAAGGGCTGAAATCCATCACCGCCATAAATCACTTGGTAGTCATCTAGGCCCCCAGTTGTGGTGCGCATGGTACTGTTGTCTTGAGCTCCAAGATAAACACGGTCTACATTATTGGCGTCTACATAACAGCGATAAAGCTGTGTTATAGGCAAGGTTTGGTCTTTGCTCCAATTGGCTCCTCCATCATTGCTAAAATAAACGCCGCCATCATTTCCAAGGACCACTTTGTCCGGGTCTGTCGGATCAAAGGCCAAGGCGTGTTGATCCACATGAACATTATTAAACACACTGAACCAAGTATTACCTCCATCACTGGATTTTTGTACTTGAAAATCGACATTGTATATCGTGTTTTCATCTTGCGGATCCACAATGATACCCCGAAACCACCAATGAAAACCGACGTTATTTAAGGGACCTGAATTCATGGTCACCCAATTATCACCGCCATCATCCGTGCGGTATACCCCTTGAATATTACCTATCGCATCTGCATATCGCGCATAAAGTACAGATGGGTTGGACGGGGCAATAACAATACTGATACGGCCCTTTTGACTGCCTAATTGGGGCAATCCATTGCTTAACAATTCCCATGTGACACCGCCATCGGTAGTACGATACAGGCCAGAAGTTTCTCCCCCATAAGATCGATATTGTGGTCGTCGTATGCGCTCCCAACTAGCGGCGTAAACTATAGAACCATTGCTTGGGTGAATCGCCATATCCACAACGCCTGTAGAGTCACTAACAAATAAGGACTGGGTCCATGTGGCCCCGCCATCTTCGGTTTTATAAACACCTCTATTGGGATCGTTTTTGAATAAAGGCCCCATGGCTCCTACATAAAGCACTTGGTCATTATTGGGGTCTATCAGGATTTTACCGATACTACCCACCTGAGCAAGGCCCTTGTTTGTCCATGTAACCCCGGCATCATTGCTAACATAAACTCCGTCGCCATCATAGGCGAGCGAACCCCCACCTGCGTTGACTTCTCCAGTACCTACCCAAACCAAATCAGGATTATTCTCCGAAAGCGCTATATCCCCAATTGAGAGTGATCCCGTCTGGTCAAAAATACTCGCCCATTGGGCACCGCCATCTGTTGTTTTAAATACCCCGCCCGAAGCTGCACCCACATAAAAGGTTTGCGGTGCCGCAGGGGCTATTTCAATGTCACTGACGCGTCCCCCAATATTTGTTGGGCCAACAAAGTCCCAAACGCCTTGGGTACTTCTTTGTCTATTTTTCCATTGAAGTGCACTGGCATAGGCTTTAGTATTAACCCTGCCAGAGGGGTAAGATCGCTGCATATACATGATATCCGAGGGGAATTTTTGCCCCTCTGCCGGACCGGGTTGTTCTTCATTTTGTGGACTCGAACACGATGCTAATGTTGCCGCAAAGGCTAGAAAAAAGAGTCTATACATGGAGGATTATTTTTTAAAAAATAAAGATACCCAATTTAAAAGTCGCTTACTCAGAAAGTTGAAAATTGTAAATTATTTTACCGATCTGCGTGGCTGGTGCTTGAGGATCAGGATTGAATTGGGTCTCTAAAGCAGCCCGCTTTGCTGGCGCTAACAAACACTTGGAGTTATTGGTGGTTCCACGGACACCGGCCTGAGCACGCACGACTTGCCCTTGACGATTCACCTCTATACTGACCACGACACGGCCCGCTTCATTACACTCTTGAACATAAATCTGTTTGTGCAAGACACTGCGCCCACCCAACAAATAATTACCGTCTCCATCTAAACCCAGGCCTGTCCCATATGCTGCGGATTTATCTGGGTCTCCTTCGGGATCACCCTGCTGGCCCTGATCAGTGCCCGACCCAACACCCGTATCTGTATTTCGGTTGGTATTATTGCCTGCTAGGATCCTTGCCAATGCTTCAGAAGTGGCTACATCAGGCTTTGGGGGCTTTGGCGCTTCTGGCTCCTTCACTTCTTCTGGCTTAATTTTAGCTTCTTTGGCGTCTGGTTCAGACGCAATAACGGGGGCGGTTTCCATTTCTTGGGTCACAACTTCTGCCACTTGCTGCTCTGAAGATTCAGGGGTGATTTGCGATTCTGAAGTCGTCTGCGGGTTTGTCTGCTGGGTTGCCTGAGGCATTTCTTGACCATCACCGGCTTCTGCAGATCCAAAGGTCACTGCGATGCCACGCTCAATTGGCGGGTCCATATAGGTGAGGCCAGCCAAAAACAAAAGCGCAATAATTCCGGTGCCAATCAATAGAGTCAGCACCAAACTACGCCGTTCATGTTTGGTCTCAAATACAGTCATGTCAATTTGGTGTTACGGCCAGTACGACCTTATATCCATTTTGATTGGCCAGATCCATAACAAAGACGGCCTGCTCAATGGGTACACCTTGTTCTGCTCGTAAAATAAGCGTCGGATCAGACTCCTGAGCGAGGGCTTTTCTTAGAGCCCCAGCCAAGGCGCTTTTGGTGATGCGTTCCTTGTTGACATAAAAAGCACCCGCTTTGGTAATGCTCACCGAAGCCTTTTGCTGATGAGTCGATTTGCCCTTGGCCTTTGGTAAAATGAGATCTAAAGCATCGGGCGTAATGGCTGGTGAGGTCAGAAGAAAAAAGACCAATAACAAGAATACGATGTCCGTCATAGAACTCATGCTGAATTCGGCACTGACTTTATTTCTGCCGCGTAAATTCATGTCGCTGGCTCATTGAGTAAGTCCAAAAAGTCAACGGCGGTAGCTTCCATTTGATGAACGACTTTGTCGGTTTTGACCACGATGTGGTTATAGCCCATATAAGCAATGATTCCGACAATCAGACCGGCAACTGTGGTGGTCATCGCCGTATAAATACCCTCAGCGAGGCTGCCCATCTCGGCCTGACCACTACTGGTGGCCAATTCATGAAAAGCCAATACCATCCCAATAACCGTTCCTAAGAACCCGATCATTGGTGCTACACCACTGATGGTGGCCAAAAGACTTACATTTTTTTCTAGCTTATACACCTCTAGTCGCCCTGCATTTTCAATGGCCGTATTGATGTCTTCCAATGGATGGCCAATTCGGGATATCCCCTTTTCTGTCAAACGGGCCACTGGCGTATGGTGCTGACTACATAAGATTTTGGCCTGGTCAATCTCGCCAGCGGTTACTTTTTGCCGAATTTGGTTCATGAAATTAGGATCCATTTTACCTGCAGACTTAATGGCCCCAAGACGTTCAAAATAAACATAAATCGCCACGAGCAATAAGACAAAAAGCAGTCCGATAATCACCTGACCGCCAAGGCCACCGCCCATAATCAAGTCAAAAATAGAAAGTGTCTTTTGGGAAGACTCATTGGCCAATTCTTCGACGCTTTCTTGAAGAGGCATCATCATTAACAAGTGTCGCATAAATATTTAGTGTTTAGAACCAAACGTGAAACATGTTCAGTAATTGTTATAGCTGATGAAAAATCACCCGTTCAAAAAGTAAAAAGACACCTGCCCCGGCAATAAAACCAACAAATGCCAACCAGGCAATATTCTTGAGATACCATATAAAGTCAATACGCTCCATCCCCATGGCCGCAACACCTGCTGCAGACCCGATGATCAACATGCTTCCTCCGGTCCCTGCAGAATAAGCAATAAAATGCCATATAACAGAATCGATAGGGGCATCATACATCCCAATGGACGCTGCTACCAATGGCACATTGTCAATAATGGCCGAGCAGATACCCAATAAAATAATGACTATGTCTTGGTTTGGGATCGCGCCTTGTAGGACTTCTGCTAAATAGCGCAATGTCCCCACTGGCTCACCATTTTCAGCGACGCCAAAAACCAATGATTCCAGTCCGGCAACGGCCATCAAAATACCTAAGAAAAATAAAATACTTGAAATCTCAATGCGGGAGAGTGCTTTGTGGGCAGAATACAAATGACGGCGTTCTCTAGTAAAATTCTCTTCTGGATGAATGTATTCTGAAACCAACCAAACGACACCCATGGCGAGCATCATACCCATATATGGCGGCAAATGGGTAACCATTTTAAATATCGGTACGGATATAATCATACCTAAGCCCAGGTATAGCATCGGCGCACTGCTGAGTAATTTTGTTCCTGCTTGAACTTTGGTGATGTCCAACTTAACCTGTCCCTGAAAAGGCTTCATATAGGTCGCTATCAAAAAGGGCAACACAAAACAAACTATAGATGGGAACACAACAAAATCAATTAAGCCGGCCGCAGTAACCTTTTTGGCAATCCACAACATGGTTGTTGTAACATCGCCAATCGGTGACCAAGCACCGCCTGCATTGGCCGCGATTACCACCATAGAAGCATACCAAATTCGTGCTTGTTTGTTATGAATCAGCTTTCTGAGTAAAGTGATTAAAACAATAGTTGCGGTAAGGTTGTCTATAATGGCCGAAAGGAAAAAGGCCAAAAGGCCAATAATCCACAAAAGCGAGCGCTTGTTTTTGGTTTTTACCGCGTTCTTTAAGACATCAAAACCACGGTGAAGGTCTATGATCTCTACAATGGTCATGGCGCCAATCAAAAATATGAGTATTTCAGCGGTCTTGCCTAAATGGTGTAATAAAGTCTGCTCGAATCCATGTAAGGACGATTCCTCGCCCGCTATCGAACCAAATATGGAGTTTTCAGTATCAATGATCTGAAACCACCCCTGACCAAAACCAATAGCTAATACCGCCCATATAATGGACGCCATCAGCAATGCTGGAACTGTTTTGTCCAGTTTTAAAGGATGCTCTAAGGTAATGGCGAGATAGCCAATAATAAAAATCAGAATAATGACAGATTCCATATATATTTTCTAAATTTTAAATTATTAAACGAGCTGTTTGAGGGCTATTTCAAAGGCTGTATGACTCAGGTTTGAAGGTTTCGGGTTTTGTTTATAAACCGCTTCCATCGCGCGACCAATGGTCTGTGACACATCGGCAAAAATAGCGTCATCAGTCATGGCTACACGTTTCTCCATAAAATAAGCAAACACTCTTGCCATACCGCAATTACTGATAAAATCAGGAATCAAACTGATCTTCTGATCGGTAGCAGCCATAATCGGGCCAAAAAATATTTCAGTATCAGAGAAGGGCACATTCGCTCCGGAGCTCACCACTTGAAGACCCTTATCAATCAAGGCATCAATTTGTTCTTTTTTGATCAAGCGGGAGGCCGCACAGGGGGCAAATATATCTGCAGGAACGTCCCAAATACGGCGATTAACTTCGTCAAAAGAGAGCATCTGGTCACTGACCAATGAATTCCCATCTTTATGGAGAAATAAGTCTTTAATGGTTTCAAAATCAAAACCTTCTTCATTTATTAAACCGCCATCTTTATCGATGATTCCTACTATTTTGACACCCAATTGAGCTAAGTAATACGCGGCGGCAGATCCAACATTACCAAAGCCTTGAATGATGGCTCTTTTGCCTTTGATCTCACCTCCATAAATACGGTAGTAATGGTTAATGGATTCTGACACACCATAACCTGTAATCATATCAGCGACTGTGTATTTTCGGGCCACATCAGGTGAAAAATTCACATTTTCAATGATCTTGACCACTCCTTGTCTGAGCTGTCCAATACGGTTTATTTTGTCGGCCTCGGTGGGCGTGAAATGTCCCGTAAAAACCCCTTCTTGTGGATGCCACACGCCGCTTTCTTCAGTGATTGGGATCACTTCGTGAATCTCATCAACGTTCATATCGCCTCCCGTTCCATAATAAGCCTTAAGCAAAGGCGATACCGCGTGGTACCAGCGCTGGAGGACTCCCTTTTTACGAGGATCTTTGGGGTCAAAATTAATCCCTGACTTGGCACCCCCTATAGCGGGACCAGAGACCGTAAACTTAACCTCCATGGTTTTGGCCAAACTCAACACTTCATTTTGGTCAAGGCCCACACGCATGCGTGTGCCGCCTCCTGCTGCGCCACCACGCAAAGAATTGATAACAGTCCATCCCTCTGCTTCCGTTTCTTGGTCATTCCAATGGAACACAATTTCAGGAGGCTTTTGTTCGAACTTAGCGAGTAAGTCTTTCATAAATGTATCTGTTTGATCAATAAATTAAATGCAGTCTTTATGGTTTTGTTGGTTCGCATCCGCATGACATCAGGATAGCGATGCTGACAAAGATAAAAAAATGGGCTTGCCGAATATTAAATTACTGTAAAATTTCAAGGCATAAAAACACAGCCCGAAGAATGGTCCTGACTGGCCCCAGTAACCGCAGCCAAGCAGTTATTTTCGCCCCTTAAACGCAATACGCCTAATAAACCAAAGACCAGTGCTTCTTTGAATTCTATAGTCGTTCTCTCAGGCAGGATATAAGCTCCAGGCTGATACCGTTCCAAACAGCTCATTAAATGATGGTTAAAAGCGCCGCCCCCGGTGACCAGAATACCTTTCTGATCGCGAAGACTTCTGTGGATTTGATAGGCTAGGTGGTCACTAAATGTGGCGAGCCAGTCCTTCGGGGCATAACCGAATCGTGTATAAAGCGGCGTGATGTTTTGTCCGACCCACTCTCTGCCCAGGGACTTTGGTCCTGAATGATCGTAAAATGGCAAGGCATTTAAAGCCGTCCACAAATCCTGCTTCAGCACCCCTTGACTCGCCCAGTGACCATCCTGATCATAAGCCGCGCCTAATTGGCTCGCCCAGTGATTCAAAACAATATTAGCAGGGGCAATGTCAAAGGCAACTGAGTTTGTGGGGTGGCGAATTGAAGCGTTAGCAAAGCCTCCAATATTCAAACATGCGGTATAAGATGCAAACAAAAGGCGATCACCAATGGGTACCAGAGGTGCGCCCTGGCCTCCTAAGGCCACATCTTGCACCCTAAAATCACAGACCACACGACACCCAACCACATCCGCCAATTCTTGGCGGTTGCCAATTTGCCGGGTCATTTTGTTTTCGGGCTGATGCAGAACGGTATGGCCATGGCTACAGACGGCATCGAGATTCGAAATCTCATGCCGCGACATGAAGTCATTAACGCGTGTGCCCAAAAGTCGTGTATAGGCCATATCCAAGTCGTCAATCTGAGCCAATGTGGACTCATGTGCCGATGACAAGCGCTCAAACCACTGGTTTTCGTAAGGAATCGTTTCGGCGTGTAAAATAGCATAAACCCATTGACCCTTAAGGTAGCTCAATGAGCAATGCACTAAATCTACTCCATCTAGTGAGGTCCCGCTCATGACACCAACCACTCGATAATGCGTCTTTTTCATATTGGTAAAAATAACCCGTTTTATTGAAAATTTAAGGCCAATAAAGTATCTTTGTGCCACAAACGAAATCGTTTTAGAAAACACTGCAATTCTATGAATTTTTCCCTATCCGAAGAACACATCATGATTCGCGACGCCGCAAGAGAGTTTGCCAAAAGTGAATTATTACCAGGGGTTATCGAGCGCGACACCCACCAAACCTTTCCAAAAGACCAGGTCAAAAAAATGGGTGAAATGGGCTTTATGGGCATGATGGTAGATCCAAAGTATGGCGGCGGCGGCATGGACGCCATTGCCTACGCCTTGGTGATGGAAGAGCTCAGTAAAGTAGACGCCTCAAGCTCCGTTATTGTCTCGGTCAACAACTCCTTAGTCTGTTATGGTTTGGAATCCTATGGCAACGAAGCGCAAAAAGAAAAATATTTAAAACCACTGGCCAGTGGAGAGGCCTTAGGCGCATTTTGCCTGAGCGAACCCGAAGCGGGTAGCGACGCCACTTCGCAAAGCACAACCGCCATTGATCATGGCGATTACTACCTCCTGAATGGTACCAAAAACTGGATCACCAATGGAGGTACCGCTGATTACCATATCGTCATCGCGCAGACCGACAAAGAAAAAGGACACAAAGGCATCAATGCTTTTATCGTTGAAAAACACTGGGACGGTTTTGCTGTAGGACCCAAAGAAGATAAGTTAGGCATCCGCGGGAGCGATACCCATAGTTTGGTTTTTACGGACGTGCGTGTGCCCAAAGAAAACAGAATTGGCGAAGATGGTTTTGGATTTAAATTCGCCATGAAGACCCTTAGTGGTGGCCGTATCGGTATTGCCGCTCAGGCACTAGGTATTGCCTCTGGAGCTTATGAAATGGCTCGAGATTATTCAAAAATACGCAAGTCTTTTGGTACTGAAATATGCAATCATCAGGCGATTGCCTTTAAGCTTGCAGACATGCACACCCAAATTGAAGCTGCCCGCCACTTGGTCTTAAAAGCGGCATGGGAAAAGGATCAAGGCCTCAATTATGACCGCAGCAGCGCTATGGCCAAATTATACGCCAGCCAAGTCGCCATGGACACGGCCGTCGAGGCTGTTCAGATTCATGGTGGCAATGGTTTTGTCAAAGAATACCATGTGGAGCGCCTCATGCGCGATGCCAAGATCACACAGATCTATGAAGGCACGAGCGAAATTCAAAGAATTGTTATTTCAAGGGACTTGCTCCGGGACTAAACCAATCAGGCTTATTATTGAAAGAAATTCCAGACTAAGCCAAAACGCACAATAGCATCACGGTAAGGATATCCCGGAGCGCTAAACTGATTGCGCGAAGAGGAGAACATTTGATTGAAATGTTCGTAGATCAGAAAAAAACGAGTTTGACGGATCTTGGCTTGAAAAAACAAATCTACTAAAGGAAAATTGCCTATTTCTTGTTCGTTTTGGACGTAAAATTCAGCCAATATAGGATCGTAGCTTTTGGCATAATAGGCAGAAAAGTATTTTGCTCGGACTCCAGTCTGGATCAATGCAGCCTTATCGAACCACGCATCCTGAAAATACAACGACTGGCGCAGCAACAGCTCAGGGAGCGGCATCACTGCCTGACCAGACAAAACATTCTGGTAGACAATGTTGGATTCGTAGCCCAGTTTGCCCCAAGTTAAGGCCTTGTCGTGACGCAGCTCAATTAATTCTACCCCACTTTGATCTTGAATGGGCAAGGGGGACTGATCAGAACCATTCATCCCAAAATAAACATAGCCATCAATATTGGTATAGCGTGCGTTTAAAGTACCAAAAATCCGTGAATCCAATTGCCCGCCTATGGTTTGTGTCCGAACAGCACCCCATGAATGTTGCCAATTATAGCGCTGATAATCACTTTGATTAAGCTGCATATTTAGCGCAGCAGGTGTTTCATCACGGACAAAAATTGCTGTTAACTCGATATCCTTTCCGAAACTTCTTGTTGCAGCAACATCAATCAAGGATCCAGGAACAAGAGCCGAGAATGACTTCTTGAACTGTCCTTTCAATCCCCATTGCTTGTATTGGCCCTCCCAACGAACCCCTGCAGTATAAAAGTGTTCTTTTATTTGGTCCTCGATCAAACCTTCGCTCAAATCCAGCAGCCGGTCGTAACCATAGCGGTAATAGTGATGCCCGACAAAAGGCTCCAGGCGCTTAATACCCTTAACATTAAGTCCCGAGTAAACCTCGGACGAAACAAATACACCTGTAGTTTTGGTCTTTAAATCAGCCGTGACATAAGCATCCCCGAAGGCTTCGAAGGGATCTTTTTGCTTGTATTGATATGTTTTATTTTCAAAACTATTGGTCGCGCCAATATAACCCCAACCCTTTTTTTGAAGATCATCTCCCTGAGTTTCTCTAGTGCCCAATTGGTATTGTTGATTGACAAAATAACGCGTCCCGCGCAGCTGATTTTCTGCGTCTTCAAAGCGCACATCCAAACGTCCGCGATCACTAAATTCGGGGTCATTGTTTTCAAAAAGCAATAACGCATTTTCGGTCAGCCCACCGTTTTGTTGGTTCAGAATGTCTTGGGCGGCCAAATGCCCTTTGAGATAATAGCGCCCATCTTCTGAGTCATAGCTGAGCGTCCCTCTAAAATTGCCAGTGCTGTTCAAGATGTGTTGGTACTGCCCCAGAGAACGAACCCCTTTATAGGCCAAGGAGATATTCAGGCGCTCAGAAGTGTTTACCGTAAAAAAGGCGTCTAACTGCTGCCCTTGCTCAAAGCCTGTTTTGAAATACAGTTCAGAGAGCGGCGTGGGGACACGGTAATAGTTGATTTCCTCGGCACTCTGGTAATTTTCATGTTGGCTTTGTGCCGCAAAAAGCGGCATCAGTTGGCCATACTGCGGATCGTAGGTCAATCGATTATATGCTTGCCCAACATTCGAAAAGGTCAATAAGGTCAAGTCATCCTTTCTTAAATAATTAAAACGAGATAACTTTTGCAAAGACAAGGTGGTGTCGACCATCGTGGTATCGCCATGGATGGAAATCACTTGATATAAATCAATTCCAGGTTTTTCTTTGGGAGGTGGCCTAAATCCCTCCTGAAAAGATCCCGAATCCTGACCAAGCGCCGAAATCAGGCTTAGTCCCCAAAACAGCAACACCAGTGTTTTTTTCATCATCGGAGAATTGAACGGTAAAGTTAAAATATTTTAAATGGAATTCCCTACATTTAAAACAGCATGCTTGCACTCAAAATAAATACGGGATTGATCGAATGCGGCACGGATGAGGCCGGGCGTGGGTGCCTGGCAGGACCCGTCACTGCAGCAGCCGTTATTCTGCCAGAAGATTTTTCGCATCCGTGGCTCAACGACTCCAAGCAACTTTCGGCCAAAAAAAGAGCACACCTGCGGCAAATCATTATTGAGGAATCCGTCAGTTATGCCGTAGCCCATGTAATGATGAAAGACATCGATCGCCTGAATATTTTGAATGCCTCCATCAAAGCCATGCACCAAGCCATCAAAGCACTGTCAGAGCGCCCTGAATTTATTGCGGTCGATGGCAATCGCTTCAAGCCTTTTGGCTCAATTCCTCACCTGTGTGTCGTGAAAGGGGATGCCAAATACCAACATATCGCTGCTGCCTCAATTTTGGCAAAAACCACCCGAGATGCGTATATGCAAAAACTTGATCTGCTCCACCCGGAATATGGCTGGCGACAAAATCAAGGATACCCAACCAAGGCGCATCGGGCGGCAATCGCAGCATTTGGCGCAACAACCTATCATCGGATGAGTTTTCGTTTATTAGCCGACGAATGAATGCGCCCCCAAAAAGCTTTCATCATCTTTTGGTCTTTTTCTTTAAATTTCGGGTTTCCTGTGTATTTTTGTATATGCGACGACTTCACTTTATTTATTTTTTATGCCTCAGCTTTTTAGTTGGGTGTCACCCAAAGCAAGTCACGCACAAAACACCCTACAGTCTTGTTCCCGAATCGAGTCAAAGTCTGATTCGAATCAAAAATATCAGCTCAGGCTTGTCGGCTTTGGAAAAACACACCTTGCTTCAGCAGCTGGGTTCTGAAAATCCGTTTCTCCTGCCTGAGTCCTTGTCAAAAATATTGGGTCTTTTCGAAACTAAAGGTCCTGGATTGATGAGCTTGATCAAAGACAAACCAGATCCGCCGCAAGGCGTCTTTGTGATTCCCAGTCGCTATCTGCTCTGGCCTAGTGATTCCCTCGGACTCTCTGTGCGTGACACCATCGTGGACAATGATCGACGCCTCTCCATCCTGCAAACCCAAGGCGTGACAGCCTATAAAACGCAGATTGACTCCCTGACTATTATTGCCTCGCAGCCCGGCCTTATCAGCGGCTTATGGAATGCAAAGGTCTTGTCCGATCCACAGATTCAGAAAATTCTATCCTTAAAGCCAGACAAGGATTTGGTGATTACCCAGCGCGGCCCGCTGAACCAATGGATCTCTTATGACCTGCAGTTGACCCCAGATGGCATGTCCGGTCATGGCGTTTTGATTCCGAGTCCTGACACCCCTGAAGTGACCCACCTTAGTTTAGGCCAGCAGCCTCAATTGAGTCAAGCACCCCTCATAACCCCGCTCATGGCTAAAAGTTCGATTAGCCTAGCCTACAATAAATTAGACACCCTTACAACACAACTCAAGCGCTGGGAGCATGATTGGACAATTTTGCCCTCTGTCTTTGAAACAACGGATGAATTGACCCTTATTGAATTTGCCGAACATAAGGCCGTCGCCTTGCATAGCTTAGATCCCGATCTATCGATCAGTGAACTTGCGCCATATATAAGTCTCCCTAGCGCCTATCGATCAATTAACCTCTACGCGGTTACCGAAGCTCAAAAATTGTTTGCTCCATTTCAACCCCTTCTTGGAAAACCAACAGGGCTCACGCGCTGCTTTGTTTGGGACTCATTTATCGTGTTTACCCAAGACGAGGATACAGCACAACAGTATATCGGCCTTTTACAAAACAAAGCCATTATAGCATCTAGTTCGAGCTATGAAGGCTATCAAAGCTATTTAGCCGCTTCTGGATCCCTTCTCTATATAGCTCTGGACGGCCAGCTCGATCCTGTTATCAGAAACAGTTTTGATCTCTCCGAGCCGAAAAAACTCAGCAAATACCCCCTGATTATATCCCAAATTATTGGCGATAATGGGTTTGCTCATGTCAATTTTATCGCCAAATCCAACAAAAACAAATCCTTAGTCAATAACCAGGTCCAATTACTGACCACTACCGTTTTGGACCAGGCCTTATTGACGACCCCACAATTCTTTGCCAATCACAAAACATCGGGCAAGGACATTGTGGTCCAAGACATAGGGAACAAACTTTATTTTATTGGAGCCAATGGAAAGATACTCTGGACCAAGACCTTGGATGCCCCTATATTGGGACCGGTGCAAGAGGTAGATATTTTGCGCAATGGCAAAAAACAACTGGCCTTCACTACCCCAAAGGGCCTTTACATTTTGGACCGTAATGGTCAAAACGTGAGTCCATTCCCTAAACTATTTAAGGATCCGATCACCCAACCCTTGGCTATTTTTGATTATGACAACAACAGAAAGTACCGGTTTGTCATCGTCCAAGGGGCTGAGCTGCTCATGTATGACCACGCCGGAAAACGGGTCAAAGGGTTTACTTTTCAGAAAACAAAAAATAACCTCATCCATGCGCCAACCCATATCCGAATTGGCAGCAAAGACTATCTATTAATTCAGGAGGATAACGGGCGATTGCAAATCTTAGACCGCGTGGGCAAAACACGTATTGCCGTTACTGATCGATTTGATTTTGGCCCTATGGGCCCTTTAAAAGAAGGTAATAATTTTGTGTTCTGGACCAAGGATTTTACTAAAATCAGTATTGACACCAACGGTAAGATCTCACGAGATACTTCTACAAAGTCAGAAAATTCACTGACTTATAGTCTCGGAACCAACAAGGCGACCTTAGACGAAAATTTATTGCGGCTCAATAATCGTTTAATTGAACTGCCTTTGGGGCTTTATCAAGCGCCACAACTTTTTGAAATAAAAGGGACCTTTTATGTGGCGCTACACAACCGCGAAAACAACACAATTTTGATGCTTAACAAATCTGGAGAAGCGCTCAAAAACTTTCCGGTATACGGCTCTTCTTCAATAGATATGGCCGACATGAATCGAAATAAAAAAAGCAACTTTGTGGTTCAGGGGCAAGCCAACGAGGTACTCATCTACCAAATACAATAGAGCCCTAAATCTCTTTATTATAGGGCACAAGTTCGGCCTCAAACAACCGAGCAAAATGCACTTTCAAACGCTCCTTAACCTCGTCTACAGGCACATGGTCTCGGCCTAATTCGACACGGAGTGAGGTCACTGATTTTCCACGGATTCCGCATGGAATCATATGATCAAAATACCCCAGATCCGTATTGACATTCAAGGCAAAACCATGCATGGTCACCCATCGGCTCGCACGCACGCCCATCGCGCATATTTTTCGAGCAAAGGGTGTGCCTACATCTAGCCAAACTCCTGTTTCGCCCTTGGAGCGCTCTGATTTGATGCCATAATCGGCTAAGGTCAAAATGATCATTTCTTCGAGAAGCCGAAGGTATTTGTGGATGTCGGTAAAAAAGTTTTCAAGATCGAGAATGGGGTATCCTACTATTTGACCCGGTCCATGATAAGTGATATCTCCTCCTCGATTTATTTTGTGAAATTCGGCCCCAATTTCAGCAAGTTTCTCTTGGTCAATGAGTAAATGTTGCTGATCGCCACTCTTACCCAGGGTATAAACGTGAGGGTGCGCCACAAAAAGCAGATGATTGGTGGTAGGGTGTTCTGTTCCGGTTCTGCGGTTTTGCACTTTCGTCGCTATGGTTTCGGCGAATAGGGCTTCCTGCAAATCCCAAGCTTCAGTATAGGCCATTAGCCCTAATTCCCGGCATTGGACCGTCTTATGTAACATCAACAAAGGTTAAAAAAACAGCCATGATTCGATCTAATTGCGTTTAAGATTTTGGATTATTGAGAATGACCAATGCCGCGATGACACCGGGGACCCAGCCACAAATAGTCAAGATCAATACAATCAGTACCGAACCACACCCCTTGTCTATAACCGCCAGTGGCGGAAACAAAATGGACAATAAAACACGCCAAAAACTCATGAGCACAAAATTAAGATTTATTTTTAGTCTCCACCCCGCGGGATCGATTTAGTTGACCCTTCTGGGTATATTTACTTTTAAAATATGCCAAAGATGGGCCGCAAACCACGAATATTAATTATTTTTGCGGCATAAATAAACCTTATGCAACTTTCTGAACTCGAACTCATTCGTCGCGAAAAGTTAACGCAAATCCGTGCCCTTGGCATTGATCCTTATCCTGCCGCTCTTTTCCCTGTAGACCATTTAACTTCTGACATTAAAGCCAGTTATGTAGAAGGCAAAAAGGTAAAGATGGCAGGGCGTCTTATGTCTCGGCGCATTCAAGGTAAGGCCTCTTTTGCTGAGCTTCAAGATGCCGAAGGACGCATCCAGGTTTACTTTAACCGTGACGAGCTGTGCCCTGGAGCGGACAAAACACTGTATAATGAGGTTTATAAAAAACTATTAGATATTGGTGATTTTATTGGTCTTGAAGGGACGTTATTCACCACACAGGTGGGGGAAAAAACAGTTTTAGTCGACCACCTTACCTTACTCTCAAAGTCACTCAAGCCCTTACCTCTGCCCAAAACCGACAGCGAAGGTCAAATTCATCACGAGTTTAATGACTCCGAACTGCGCTACCGGCAACGTTATGCCGACCTTATAGTAAATCCAAATGTAAAAGAAGTGTTTATCAAACGTACTAAGTTGTTTACGGCTATGCGTAGTTTCTTTAATAACAATGGGTATTTTGAGGTAGAAACACCCATACTGCAATCCATTCCGGGAGGTGCCGCCGCAAGGCCTTTCAAAACCCATCACAATTCCTTGGATATACCCATGTACCTGCGTATTGCCTGTGAATTATATTTGAAAAAATTAATCGTTGGTGGTTTTGATGGTGTGTATGAGTTTGCTAAAACTTTCAGAAATGAAGGGATGGATCGGACTCATAATCCGGAGTTTACGATGATGGAAATCTATGTTGCCTACAAGGACTATAACTGGATGATGGATTTTACTGAAAAGCTTTTGGAATTTTGTGCGACAGAGGTCAATGGCCATTCAAAAACAGTGTTTGGCGATCATGAAATAGATTTTAAAGCACCCTATGCCAGAGTCACTATGACTGAATCCATCCGACAGTTTACCGGATTTGATATTTCTGATAAAACAGAAGATCAGATTAGAGCTGCTGCAAGAGATATGGGTATTGAGGTGGACCAATCCATGGGAAAAGGCAAGCTCATAGATGAAATTTTTGGTGAGAAATGCGAGGCAAATTATATTCAACCCACATTTATAATAGATTATCCCAAAGAAATGAGTCCTTTAACCAAGGTACATCGTTCAAATCCGGATCTCACAGAACGCTTTGAATTGATTATTTGCGGAAAAGAATTGGCTAACGCTTATTCGGAGTTAAATGACCCCATCGAACAAAGAGAACGTTTTGAAGATCAAGTAAAACTTGCTGGACGTGGTGATGATGAAGCAACCGAGTTTATTGACCAAGATTTTTTGAGAGCCCTTGAGTATGGTATGCCTCCTACATCGGGCATGGGCATTGGCATGGATCGATTGATTATGTTTTTGACCAATAATGCCTCAATACAAGAAGTCTTATTTTTTCCTCAAATGAGACCCGAGCGACAGATCGCCCCAGATATTGAGCTCACTCAAGACGAAAAGGATCTTTTTGAAATTCTGAAAAGCAACGCCCCTATCGATTTGAATGAACTAAAAGCGCTATCTTGCTTAAGCAACAAGAAATGGGATAAAGCTATTAAAAGTTTAACAAAGCATGGAGTTGCCAAGGTCAATAAAACCGATGAAGGTTTGTTTATTGATGTGGCTTAATCGTTTCAGCGCAACGCTGAACTTCATTCAGAATCCATAAAATAAGAAATGGGATTATTTAACAATAAACCCCATTTATATTGCTTTGTAGCATTTCAAAAAAAACCTCTATCATATGAAGTACAAAACTTTATTGCTTTTTCTTTTATTGATTTGTTTCTCTGTCTCCGCACAACAAACCATCAATGGATCTCTGATGCACGACGGAATTCAGCGAGATTATATCCTATATATTCCAGCTAATTACAATGGCAACACAGATGTGCCTTTAGTTCTAAATTTTCATGGTTATGGTAGTAATGCAACCGAACAAATGAATTACGGCGATTTTCGTGATCTATCTGACACAGAGGGTTTTCTTTTGGTTCATCCTCAAGGAAC
>Ga0209652_1000089_pt1 | contig 71890 bp, 48 predicted proteins | sample SaaInl74LU_5_DNA_FD_184641 | JGI IMG/M metagenome (GOLD analysis project Ga0209652, IMG submission 184641) | Marine microbial communities from expanding oxygen minimum zones in the Saanich Inlet - ESP_74LU_5_DNA (SPAdes) (version 2) | ecosystem: Environmental > Aquatic > Marine > Intertidal zone...
GCGTTTCTTCTAAATGAAGTTTACCAACAAGCTCAAGCGGCGTGTTGCGGTGGGTGATGGCGATGACTTGTAATTGCTCCAAGGTGAAATTCGTTTACATTACAAAGTACGTAAGCAATGACTTTTTGTTTGTCATGCAATTGTCAGAAGGGCTTATTTAGAATTGTTTTATGATAGTTGGTCGGGCTTTGGGGGTGGCTTTGAGGGAAGAGTTGGTGTAGGGCTGCGCCTGTTTATGGTCGCTGCGCGCCTGTTTATGGTCGCTTCGCTTCGGTTTATGGTCGCTTTGCTTCTGTTTAGTTTGCTGGCGCGCGGGTTTTCTTGGGAGTTGCTTCAACACTTGATGCCAAATGTTAAAACACAAGCCCCATGTTAAGCACATTTAAATAAATGCTACCTTTTTAAAGACCTAACAGCCATTAATTTCGCTTTCTTTCTTTTAACATCCGCTCAGTGGGCAACTTCGGCTCAGTACATTGGGCCACTTCGGCTCCGCTCATTGGGCCACTTCTGGTCCCTTTAGCTTTCAGTAATTAATTTTTTCCAAGTTCAAAAAAAACGCCCAATCAAATCAATGAATGGGCGTTTTGAGTGAGGTATAATCGGCTTATCCGCTGCACATTTCGCAGTCTGGGCCATTTTCGATAGAGCAAGCAGCAATGGCGTTTTGCTCGTCAATTTGTGCTTGCGACATCGCTGTTGGTTCTTCTTTGTACTTCTTCTCAACGGTGAACTTGATGGCATCGGTAGCCGCTTTGGTTCTGAGGTAGTACATTCCTGTTTTTAATCCTTTTTTCCATCCGTAGAAGTGCATAGAGGTGAGCTTACCGAAGTTGGCGTTCTCCATGAAGATGTTCAAAGACTGTGATTGGCAAATGAATGCCCCGCGGTCTGCAGACATGTCGAGAATGGCTTTCTGAGAAATTTCCCATGCTGTTCTGTACAAGACTTTCAAGTTGTCTGGAATCTCCTTGATGTTTTGAACAGATCCGTTCGCAGCAATCAATTTGTTCTTCATGTTCTCATCCCAAAGACCAAGCTTGGTCAAATCGCGAAGCAAGTGCTTGTTTACAATGATGAACTCACCAGAAAGTACTCTACGGGTGTAGATGTTAGAAGTGTAAGGCTCGAAGCACTCGTTGTTTCCAAGGATTTGAGCTGTAGAAGCCGTTGGCATTGGCGCCATCAACAAAGAGTTTCTCAAGCCGTGCTCTTTGATTTCTTCTTTCAAGACGTCCCATTCCCAACGCTTCGATGGAGTTACTCCCCACATGTCGAACTGCAATTTTCCTTCAGATGCAGGCGATCCTTTGAAGGTATCGTAAGCACCTTCTGCTTTGGCCAAATCTTTCGACGCTGTAGCCGCTGCGTAGTAGATGGTTTCGAAAATGTCTTTGTTCAAAGCACGTGCTTCTTCTGAGTCAAATGGATGACGCAAAAGGATGAAGGCATCAGCCAATCCTTGCACACCAATTCCGATTGGACGGTGACGCATGTTGGAGTTTCTCGCTTCGATGATAGGGTAGTAGTTCTCATCAATGATGCGGTTCAAGTTTTTGGTGACTTGATAAGTCACATCGAACAAACGTTGGTGGTCGAAACTACCGTCTTTCACAAACTTAGGAAGCGCAATGGAAGCGAGGTTACATACAGCCACTTCATCTGGAGCAGTGTACTCGATAATCTCTGTACAAAGGTTCGAAGAACGGATGGTACCCAAGTTTTGTTGGTTGGATTTACCGTTAGCCGCATCCTTGTACAACATGTAAGGCGTACCTGTTTCAATTTGCGATTCGATGATTTTGAACCACAACTCTTGTGCTTTGATGGTTTGTCTTCCTTTTCCTTCTTTCTCGTACTTCAAGTAAAGTGCCTCGAATTCTTCGTTGTGCGTATCGGTCAAACCAGGACACTCGTTAGGGCACATCAAGGTCCACTCACCATCTTGTTCCACACGCTTCATGAAGAGGTCTGGAATCCAAAGTGCGTAGAACAAATCGCGTGCACGTTGCTCTTCTTTACCGTGGTTTTTCTTCAAATCGAGGAAGTCGAAGATATCGGCATGCCAAGGTTCAACATAAATCGCAAAAGAACCTTTACGCTTACCACCACCTTGATCAACGTAGCGCGCAGTATCGTTAAACACCTTCAACATCGGAACGATTCCGTTCGACGTACCGTTGGTTCCTTTAATGTAAGAACCTTTAGCGCGGATATCGTGAATGGCCAAACCAATTCCACCGGCATTCTGTGAAATTTTAGCCGTTTGCTTCAATGTATCATAAATCCCACCGATGCTGTCTTCCTTCATGGTAAGGAGGAAACAAGAAGACATCTGCGGTTTCGGAGTACCTGAGTTAAAAAGGGTAGGAGTTGCGTGGGTGAACCAACCTTCGCTCATCAAGTTATAGGTGGCTACTGCAGATTCAAGATCGGTTTTGTGAATCCCTACAGAAACACGCATCAACATGTGTTGTGGACGTTCTGCAACAACACCGTTGGTTTTAAGGAGGTATGATCTTTCCAGTGTTTTGAACCCGAAGTAGTCGTAGTTAAAATCACGGTCGTAAATGATGTTTGAATCAAGGAAATCGGCATTTTCCTGGATAATTTCATGAACATCATCAGCGATAAGAGAAGCTCTGTCGCCATTCTTAGGGTCTACATATTCGTAGAGCTCTTTCATGGTTTCAGAGAAGGACTTTTTCGTTCCCTTGTGCAAGTTAGACACGGCAATTCTCGAAGCGAGCAAAGCGTAATCTGGGTGAGTTACTGCATTTGTTGCAGCTACTTCCGCAGCGAGGTTGTCGAGTTGTGAAGTGGTTACTCCATCAAACACCCCTTCAATCACCTTCATGGCGATTTTTAGTGGATCTACACTGGCGTGCAAACCGTAGCAAAGTTTTTTAATACGAGCTGTGATTTTGTCGAATTTCACAAGCTCCTTTCTGCCGTCTCTTTTAATTACATACATATTAAGTCCTCCTTAAATTATATAGTTGTTTCGAAATAAAGGTTCAATTTATTAGGGGGATAAATCCCCTTTCTCATGCTTTTCAGCATGCAGTAGTTGGTAGTAGTAAAACTGCTTTTGGTTAATTAAGTCAGTGCGCTTAAAAGTGGTTTAGAAGTCTTCGTCCACTGAAAAACTTCTGTTATCATTTCCACCCATCACACCTGCTTTTTGGTATTCTGCTACTCGCTTCTCGAAGAAATTGGTTTTTCCTTGAAGTGAGATCATGTCCATAAAGTCAAACGGATTGCTTGCATTATAAACTTTATCGTTTCCGAGTTCAACCAGAAGGCGGTCTGCAACAAATTCGATGTATTGCGACATCAAATCGGCGTTCATTCCGATCAATTTCACTGGAAGTGAATCGGTCACAAATTCTTTTTCGATCGCCACTGCATCAACAATGATTTTCTCTACAGTTGATTTTGGCAATTTGTTCACCAAGTGCTTCGTGTAAAGCAAGCAAGCAAAATCGCAGTGCAGGCCTTCATCGCGAGAGATCAACTCATTCGAGAAGCTCAAGCCGGGCATCAAGCCTCTTTTCTTCAGCCAGAAAATAGAACAGAACGAACCAGAGAAGAAAATACCTTCCACTGCGGCAAAGGCAACCAAACGCTCAGCATAAGAACCATTGTCGATCCAGTTGAGTGCCCAATCTGCTTTTTTCTTCACACAGTCCATGGTATCAATCGCATTGAACAGGCGGTCTTTTTCAGCAGAATCCTTGATGTAAGAATCAATCAACAAAGAGTAGGTCTCTGAGTGGATGTTCTCCATCATGATTTGGAAGCCGTAGAAAAACTTTGCTTCAGTGTATTGAACCTCAGCCAAAAAGTTCTCCGCCAAATTTTCGTTCACAATACCGTCACTTGCTGCGAAAAAAGCCAAAACGTGTTTAATGAAATAACGCTCATCATCATTCAACTTGGTGTTCCAATCCACGAGGTCGGGATCCAAATCAATTTCCTCAGCGGTCCAAAAACTAGCCTCAGACTTTTTATAAAACGCCCAAATGTCATCATGCTGTATTGGGAAAAGCACAAAGCGTCCAGGGTTATCATCTAGAATGGGTTCAGCTACCTGTGTGTTTTCAGGTAAAACTTGGTCGATGGTGACTTGCTGGTCTTTTTTTTCGTTCTGAGTTACGTTATCCATTTTTCAATGTGGCTTTTCCAATTGCTTGGGGTTCAATAAACTAATTTTTGGGTAAGACCGAAGTCTCGAGTAGTCAACCGGAAGCTGTGAAAAACGATTTCCGTGATGAATATTGACACAACAAAAATTGTCATTTTATGGTCAGTTGTCAATCCAAAACAATTCACATTTGGACGGAGTTTTGAACAACGGTCGTTGATGTTTTTCTGTGTCCCAACAACCACGCGGATTAGGCTCGTTTTCACATCGTTAATAGCTTGTTTATTTTAATTTTGGACTTGTTTTTTTGGCATAATTTTATTTAAAAGGCAAAGCGCTCGAGAAGCGGCAGACTGCTTGTCATACAAGACCTTCAAGATGTGCCACCTTGTCATAAAAAACAGGCATGGCATCATTTTCGTCAAAGGAAATCGCTCCCACTCCAATGGGCTTTGTATTTTTGTAGCGCCTAAAGAGGAAAACATTTGGGCAAACACTTTTTATTATGCTAGGAACAGTAACGAAGATTCTGAAAAAATTTCTCGGAGATAAAGCCGAAAAAGACATTAAAGAGGCACAGCCCTTAGTGGACAAAGCGAACGAGATTTTTGCAGGTCTTGCCCAAATATCTAACGATGAGCTTCGAGGCAGAACGAATGCGCTAAAAGCAAGAATTCAAGACTATATCCGCGAACAACGCGATGAGATAAAAGCCCTTGAACTGCAAACCGAAGGTCCTGCCCAACTCGATATCGACGCGAAAGAAGCCATCTACGAACGCATCGATCAACTCAAAAAGGAAATCGACACCCGTATTGAAGAAGTGCTGATGGAGATACTCCCCGAGGCCTTCGCCATTATGAAAGATACGGCGCGCAGGTTTACTAATGAAGCCCCCCTTCGCGTTACAGCAACACCAATGGATGCCGAGCTTTCAAGCGAAAGAGGATCGATCAAAATCGAGGGTAAAGACGCCCTGTGGTCGAACACTTGGAAGGCAGCAGGAGCAGACATTACTTGGAGTATGGTGCATTACGATGTGCAGCTTATTGGAGGTATTGCCCTCCACCAAGGGAAGGTAGCAGAGATGCAAACGGGTGAAGGTAAAACATTGGTGGCAACACTCCCGGTTTTCTTGAATGCCCTCACCGGAATGGGCGTGCACTTGGTAACAGTCAACGACTACCTGGCCCGACGAGATTCTGAGTGGATGGGTCCGATTTTCGAATTCCACGGCCTTACGGTAGATTGCATCGACAAGCACCAACCAAACTCTGAATCAAGAAGAGCGGCTTATAAAAAGGACATCGTTTACGGTACCAACAACGAGTTTGGTTTCGATTACCTTAGAGACAATATGGCCACTTCGCCAGACAACCTCGTTCAGCAAAAACATCATTATGCCATTATTGATGAGGTGGATTCTGTTTTGATTGATGAAGCGAGAACGCCTTTGATTATTTCCGGACCAACACCTAAAGGCGATGAGCATGAGTTTGATGAGTTGAAGCCGAAAGTGCAGTTGCTTGTGAGCGCTCAGAAACAAGTGGCAACAAAATTCTTGTCTGAAGCGAAACAGCTTTTGAATAAAGAAAACGCAACAAAAGATGAGCTTACCGAAGGCGGATTGGCCTTGTACCGAGCTTTCAGAGGTTTGCCAAAAAACAAAGCCTTGATCAAATTCCTCTCTGAAGAAGGAATGCGCCAAACCCTATTGAAAACGGAAGGCTACTATCTGCAAGACAACAAACGCGAAATGTGGAAGGCCGATGCCGAACTCTATTTTGTGATTGATGAGAAAAGCAACCAAGTTGAACTCACAGAAAAAGGGCTCGACCTGATTTCTCAAAACATGGACGATAGCGATTTCTTTGCACTTCCAGATATTGGTGCTGAGATGGCTGACATTGAGAACGCTAGCATTTCAGAAGAAGAAAAAGCCGCTAAGAAAGAAGCCCTGGTACGAAATCACTCAGAGAAAAGCGCCCGCGTTCACACCATCAACCAACTCCTAAAGGCCTTTGCGCTTTTTGAAAAAGACGTTGATTATGTGGTGATGAACAACAAGGTGATGATTGTTGATGAGCAAACGGGTAGAATCATGGATGGTCGTCGTTATTCAGACGGACTCCATCAAGCCATCGAAGCAAAAGAAAGTGTAAAGATTGAAGCAGCCACGCAAACCTACGCAACGGTGACGCTTCAGAACTACTTTAGAATGTACCACAAGCTTTCTGGGATGACAGGTACGGCAGAAACGGAAGCACAAGAGTTGTGGGACATCTACAAGTTGGACGTGATGGTGATTCCAACCAACCGACCAATTCAGCGTCAAGACAAAGAAGATTTGGTGTACCGTTCGAAGCGAGAAAAATACAATGCCGTTATTGATGAGATTGTGCGTTTAACCGAAGCGGGCCGACCAGTTTTGGTGGGTACAACAACGGTTGAGGTATCGGAGTTGCTTTCGAAAATGCTCAATATTCGTAAAATCACCCACGAGGTGTTGAACGCCAAAATGCACCAGCGCGAGGCGGAAATTGTGGCCAACGCGGGTATCGGCGGAAACGTTACCATTGCCACCAACATGGCGGGTCGTGGAACCGATATCAAAATCAGCGAAGAGGTGAAAGCAGCCGGAGGTTTGGCCATTGTAGGTACGGAACGTCACGATTCTCGAAGAGTTGACCGACAGTTGAGAGGACGTGCTGGTCGACAAGGAGATCCGGGAAGTTCACAGTTCTATGTTTCGATGGAAGATGATTTGATGCGCTTGTTTGGTTCAGACCGTATGGCCAAGATGATGGACCGTTTGGGGATTGAAGAGGGCGAAGTGATTCAGCACTCCATGATTACCAAATCCATCGAGCGAGCTCAGAAGAAAGTAGAAGAGAACAACTTTGGTATTCGTAAGCGTTTGCTCGAGTATGATGACGTGATGAACTCTCAGCGTGAAGTGATTTACAAACGACGTAAGCACGCTTTGTTTGGCGAACGTATGAAGTTAGATATTGCTAACATGTTCTACGATTTGGCAGAAAAGGTGGTGTTGGAGTTTCAAGGAGATCGCGACGCTCAAGGTTTCCAGTTGGAATGTTTGAGGGTGTTTGGAATTGATCCGGGCTTCAGTGAAGAACAATTCGCCAAGTCAACACCTGATGCACTTACTTTAGAACTGTACCAAAAAGCAGAACAGCACTATCAAAAGAAGATGGCGCAGTTGGTGGAGCGCGTGTACCCTGTTATTGATCAAGTACATAACGATCAAAACAACACTTACCGCAACATGGCCATTCCGTTTACCGATGGTAAAAAGTTGTTGAACATCACTTGTAACATCGAAAAGGCTTTTGAAACAAAGGGAAGCGAAGTGATGGATGCACTCGAAAGAAGTGTTTCTTTAGCCTTGATCGACGACCAATGGAAAGAACACTTGCGCAACATGGATGATTTGCGTTCAAACGTTCAGCACGCGCAGTTTGAGCAAAAAGACCCGCTTTTGATTTACAAGTTCGAGTCCTACGAGTTGTTCAAATCAATGGTGTATCAAGTAAACGAACGTGTGGCTTCTTTCTTAATGCAGAGTGATTTGCCAGCCAACCCAGAGGCCAAAGCGCCAAGTCAGGTTCGTCAAGCACCACAAAATGTAACCACAAGTAAAGCCGGCATCAGCAACTTGAACGAAAGCATGCAAGCTCAACAGCGGGCGGCAAGTGCTCCCCAAGGACAAGCGCCTCAAAAGGTAGCCCCCATTAGAGCTGAAAAAACAGTAGGTAGAAATGAGCCTTGCCCTTGTGGTTCTGGAAAGAAGTACAAGCAATGCCATGGAAAGGGAGAATAAGCCCTTCTAGAAAATCTAAAACAAAGCGCCTTGACTCGAAATGAGTTGGGGCGTTTTCATTTTAATGCCGAGTCGTTTTTCAAGTTGCGCATTGAAATAAATGCACGATTCTGGCGTGGTGATGGAGTCGGGTTGATGCATGAGCAAGTGCAGCGACTTCAAACCACCGGCGTTCCATTTTTCGATGCGATCTACCCAATCATCGAAGCGTTTAAAATCGCTTGGATCTTGATTGTAGCCGCCAAAGCGAAGCACCAAAAAGGGAGCGGTAAGCGCCATGTGCACCGCGTCTCGTCGGCCCGCCGTATCTGAAATCACAGCGCCAATGCCTTCGCGAAGCAAAAACTCCCAGATGTACTTGTGCTCTTCAATGAACCAATCGGGATGCCTGAATTCAACAGCAATGCGGATGTCTTTGGGCAATGAGGCCAAGTATTCCATCAAACGATCAGCGTATTTCGGCGTGTAGTTTGGAGGAAGCTGAATAAAAGCCGGTCCGAGTTGATCGCCAAAAGCACTAATCGCTGTCAAGAATTCATCAGTGAGTCCTTCCGAATTCGTGAACCTTCGGTAATGTGTAATGAGTTGCGGCCATTTGGGACAAAACTCGAAGCCTTTTGGAGCCAGGTCAGCCCATTTCTCAATCGTACTCGCGGGATGAATTCGGTAGTGTGTGGCGTTCAATTCAATGCAGCCAAATTGCCGACAATAGGCCTCGCCGAAGTCTTTAACGGGCGTTTTGGGCGGATAAATTTTGCCTTTCCAAGCCTTAATTCCCCACATGGTTCCACCTGAAAAGGCTTGCAGCGTATTTTTTTGTGTCTGAAGGAATTTTTGGGTGATGGGGTGATCTTCAGGCAAATCGAAGTTGATATGGTCTATTTGTTCAAGTTTCCCGAATTTCATGAATGAAGTGCTTATTTTGTGTCCAATTTAAAACATGTCATTGACAAAGGAGAACGACATATTAGATCTACCTGAAGGGGATGAAGACAACAGCTTTTGGAAGCGATTTGTTTTGGTGATGCGTCGCCTTAGTGTGCTGTTGGTGCTTTGTGCTTTGGTGTTTTACTTTCAGCATTGGCCTTACATCAATCAGGTTTTTCTCGTCAGTATTATTGTTTGGTTTTCTTGGAATAGCATTTACATTTTCTTGTTGTTGAAGGGTGTTTTTGGAAAGGAGGGCATTTTTTCTGAGCTCAGTTACAGTTTGGGCAGGTTGGTGCTTTTAGCTGCCGTTTTGGTGATGCCTCTCGGCGGAAACTACCGCATAGCCATGGTTTTTTTTAGCGCCGCCGCCATTGCCTTTGTGGCCGGTGTGCTGAGTTCGAAGCGTTGGTTTTGAACAAGTACAAAAGATAGTAGTGCGGCCACAAAGTTCTTCTGCGCGCTATTGTTTTCTGTTTTTTATTTGTCCCATGAATCTGTTGCAAGAAACATGGAATGTCTTGTACCCCTTGCGTTGCAAGTCGTGTCAATCGCCACTCATTCACGCAGAGCGTGTTTTGTGCTTGCGTTGCCGCGCCGGTTTGGACCTGGTCTTTGGTGGCCGTGGTTTTCAGACGATAGAGCAGCGGTTTTGGGGTAGGGTTCGGGTTGACGAAGCGTACAGTTTGCTGAGGTTCTCGAATAAATCCATGACGCAGCGTTTGATTCACTTGCTGAAGTATGATGGGGACGCGGACGTTGGTTTGCTTTTGGGAGAAATGTTGGGCCGCCGTCTGCTCTCCGTTATACCACAAGGACACTGGGTACTTGTTCCAGTACCGATTCACCCCAAAAAGAAGCGGGTGCGCGGTTATAACCAAAGCGAAGTTTTGGCTCGGGGCATGGTAAAGCACTTGGATGCGCACATCGATGAAAAGGCTTTGATTCGAAAAGAAAAAGGGAAGTCTTTAACAACGATGAACCGGATAGAACGCGCGGTGTATACCGATCAGCTCTTCGATCTTCATCCCGAGTGCAATCTCAAAGGACAGTCGGTGATCTTAATCGACGATGTGCTCACCACGGGTGCAACATTGTGTTCTTGTGCCCGTTTACTTCGCGAAGCAAAAGTAGATGAACTCATCATAGCAACAGCTGCTTTTACTGATGATTGAAAGACGAACTAAGACCGTATCTTTGCACCATGGCAGAATCTCTTTACGTTGATTTGAATCAAGACCGAGCGTCGATTTACAGCTCACTTTATCCGCAGATGAAAGCGCTTATTGAGGGCGAGACACATCCTGTGGCGAACATGGCCAACTTTTGTGCAGTGCTTAAATCGGTGTTCGATTGGCATTGGATTGGTTTCTACACTGTTATCGGAGACGAGCTGGTTTTAGGTCCGTTTCAAGGTCCGATTGCCTGCACCCGTCTGTACAAAGGAAAAGGGGTTTGCGCCGCTGCTTGGGAGAGCAAATCGGCCGTTTTGGTTGATGATGTTGAGGCTTTTCCCGGACACGTAGCTTGCAGTAGCTTTACGCAAAGTGAGTTGGTGATTCCCTTGTTTGATGGCGCTGGTGAAGTCTGGGCTGTTTTGGATTTAGACAGTACCGAGTTGGCTGGTTTTGACGACTTGGACCGTGTAGAATTAGAAAAAATGCTTCAATTAATTCCTGCACCGTGAGGCCTTTATATTTTATACTTTTCCCCCTGCTGTTGGCCTCTTGCGCCAAGGTTGTTCCTCCCTCAGGTGGGGAGCGCGATACGACGGCTCCTCAACTGATCCAAGCCATTCCATCCAATGGAACTGTCAATTTCAACGCTGAGAGTATTTACCTCGTTTTTGATGAGTATGTTCAACTCAACGACATCCAAAATCAACTTATCGTATCTCCACCTTTGGAGAAAAGGCCGAACATCAGGCTCAAAAAAAAGGGAGTATTGATTGAGTTGAACGAACGTTTGAAACCATCAACTACCTACACCTTTAATTTCGGTACTGGAATTGGAGATTTTACCGAGAACAACCCAGCAGAGTCTTTGATTTATGTGATCTCAACCGGCGATGTGCTCGATTCACTGCAATTTCAAGGTGATGTGATTGACGCCTACACCGGCTTGCCCATTGACGGCGCCAAAGTGATGCTTTACAAAGAGCACGCAGATTCCTTGCCCTTAGTTCAAAAGCCTTATTATTTCGGACGAAGCGATAAAAATGGTGCATTTCGAGTGAGCAACATGTCGGAAGGCGATTACAAGGTTTTTGTGTTGAACGAAAGCAATGCCAACTACCTTTACGATGATCCAAGTTCAGAGTCCTTTGGCTTTTTGAGCACCTTGGTTCGTCCATCAAGCCCTCAAGATAGCGCCGAGGCAAAAGTTCGTTTCAGACTGTCTCAAGAGCGCGACACCTTGCAGTATTTTCAAGATTACTATACCGACAGTACCGGCTTTGCGAAATTGGTTTATTTCCAAAAGCCCCTTGAGCCCAGCGCAAAGTTTTTGGATGGGGAGGGAAGCTTTGTTTTCAAAAATCGCGCGGCAGATGATGATACCACTTACATGTGGATAAACGAAGCGCCATTAAATCAAGAAAGAACTGTGGTGTTTTTCGATGAAGGAAAACCCTTAGATACTTTGCAAATCAAGCACTTTCGTGTTTCTGGAGAAAAGTCTGAAGAACGATATAAGCTGCTTAGTACCTCCAAGCCACAAGGGAGTGTTCGAAAAGAGGACACCTTGCGCTTCGTATTCAACAGGCCCATTACTGGCTTTGAGCAAGATTTAATTCAAGTCTTAAAAGATTCGATACCGCTTGATTTTAATGTGAAAACGCAAGACTTCAGTTTGTTGATTGATGCTCCTTTTAAGGACGGTGATCGCTGTGAAATCACTTTGTATCCCGGTGGAGTTGAATCAAGGGAAGGGATGTTTTCGCAAGATACGTTGAGAACTAGCATCAGTTTTATGGGCGAAGAAGAACTGGGCGATTTAAGCCTTATTTTGCCTTTTGAAGCTGGGGAAAACGATAGGATTGAGCTCGTGGATAAAAACGGTAGGACCATTGATTCGCGGTTGATTTCTGGGCGAGGTGAAATCCTTTACAAAAGATTAAAACCCGCAGTGTATCGCTTCCGTATATTTGAAGATATGAACCAGAATGGAAAGTGGGATGCAGCCAACTATTCATTGGGGATGCAGCCTGAATTGGTGTACAATTTCAGCGATGATATTCAACTGCGGGCAAACTGGGAGATGGAAATCGTGTGGAATTTGATAAAATGAAGCAACTTTTTAGTGTTCTATGCAGTCTAATAACTTGAAGAACACAAATTCGACAAAGGAAGAAAAGGTGAAAAACGAATTGAGAAGTACAATTAAACAGCTCTCGGTGCTAGTGGCAGCCCTACTTCTTTGTGTTCATGTTTTTGCGCAAGATATCATTCCCACTAAGGGAAAGGAGTTTTGGGTAGGCTTCATGCAGAACTACGAAGTGGAAACTTTTCAAGAGGAGTTGAACCTTTTTGTGGTGTCTGATCAGCCCACTACTGGTTTGGTTGAAATTCCCGGACAAGGATGGACATTCCCTTTCACCGTGAACCCAAATCAGACCACCACTGTTACCATACCAAATAACATTGCAGAGCACTTTTCAAATGAAACCGTGGATAACCGTGGAATCATTGTGACGACTGAAGATACCGTGGCCGTATTTGCGATCAACTTCAACGGCTTTACAGCGGATGGAACCAAAATCCTTCCAACGCCTTCTTTAGGTATTGACTACAGAATCAGTTCTTACCAAGGCTTGGGTACTTACGGCTCAGAATTTTTGATTGTCGCCACCGAAGACGGAACAGAAGTGGAGATTACCCCAGCTGAAGCCACTTTGGGAGGTAATCCTGCGGGAGTGCCTTTTTTGGTGCAATTGGATCGCGGACAAAGTTACCAAGTAAAAGTAGCTGCGGCTGGTGGAGACTTAATGGGGACCACTATTGTGGCTACTGAACAAAGTGGTGAATGCAGGCCCTTCGCGGTGTTTAGCGGTACTTCCTGTACTAATATCCCTGTTAATTGTACGGCTTGCGATCATATTTTTGAGCAGAACTTTTCTACCGATACCTGGGGAACGGAATTTTACGTCGTGCCCTTTAGTTTTGCTACAAGTTACACTTATCGTGTGATGGCGCACGAAGACAACACCGCCGTTCAAATCAATGGTGCAGCCCCTTTTAATCTTGATGCAGGAGAGTTTCAAGAGTACAATTCAGTGGGTGGAGTGCGTTGTGTATCGGCCGATAAGGGAATTAGCGTCACCCAATACATGGAAGGCGTTACATGCGCAGGTGCTGGAGATCCGGCCATGTTGATTTTGAATGATGTTAGTCAGAAAATCGATAACATTACGTTCAGTACGGTAAACTCCACAGTAATTACTGAACACGGTTTGAATGTCATCATTGAAAGCAGCGAGGTAGGTTCTTTACAACTCGATGGAGCTACTGTTGATGCATCAAATTTCACCGCCTTCCCCAATTGCCCGTCTCATTCATACGCGCAGCTCACCATCGCTGAGGGAAGTCACACTTTAGAAGCTGCCGATGGCTTTACGGCTTACGTTTATGGAACAGGTAATGCCGAAAGCTATGCCTATTCTGTAGGCTCTTTCAAGTTAACAGATCCGATTCAAGTAGACACCGTGTTGTGCAGCTCAGGAGAAGTAAACTTGGGGGTGAACGAGCCTTGGACGAACATCTATTGGTACGGTGAAGCTTTTCCAAGCGACACTTTGGCAACGGGTAACGCGCTTACGCTGACCCCACCATACAATACCGATATTTATGTTGCTGTGGGAGAGCAATTTGTTAGTGGCTGCCAAGAATTTGAATACTTCAGTGTTGAAAATCTTGAACCACCTTTGTTCTCCGTTTTCCCAAATGAAGACACAGAAATCTGCCAGTACCAGGAAGTGCAGCTTGGGGTGGACTTGATTACTCCGGGTACATTTACCTACACTTGGACACCGGAAATCAGCCTATCAAATCCCAACATCGCCAACCCGATAGCTTCACCACTACAATCAACCACCTACGAAGTTTTAGTGAGCACTTTGAGCGGGTGTTCCTTTGCTACAGATACGCTGCGTATTGAGGTGACCAACGGAAACATCACTGAATTTAACGCCTCAACGCCTGATGACCTTATTTGTACGGGCGAAAGCACGAGTTTAGAAATTGATATCGAACAACAATTATTTGAAGATAATTTCGACCCTGGCGTTTCATGGGGTATTTGGACCACCATTAACGCAGGAGCTCAAGGAGATGAGTGCGGATCGGTAGATGGAAACGCACTTTACTTTAACGGGGCCGGACAACGTGTGGCTGAAACCATCGACATGGATGTCAGTGCAGGAGGAACGGTTCGCTTCGCCATAAAAATTGGAAACGGTCTTGCCCCATGCGACAATACCGAAGTGGGCGACGATGTGGTGCTCGAATATTCAACAAACGGAGGTGGGAACTGGAGTTTAATGCAAACGCTCTTCGAATCAGGCTACCCGAATTTTACGGTCTTGAATGTGGCTATACCAGTTCCAGCACAAACGGCAAGTACACGTTTTCGTTGGCGACAACTGGCCAACTCAGGAGCGGGTACCGACAACTGGAGCTTGGATGATATTGCCATTGGAGCTTTATCAGATGCAGGTTTGGCTTATTCTTGGTTCCCGAATTATCAGATCGACGATATCAGTAGCCCAACACCTACAGTAGATCCTTTGGTAGACACCATGTACTACCTCTCGGTTGAAGACAATCAAACAGGTTGTGTGTACACCGACTCTGTATTTATTGATGTAGGGCAAGGTTTTACACTAGACATTACCCCAGACATCACGCTTTGTGATGCAGAAGGTGTTCAACTCGAGGCCATTCCCGATGGTGATGATGAATACAACTGGGTTTGGTCGCCAAACAATGGGAGCATCAATAACATTTTCTCCGCTACACCAATCGCTAACCCTATCACTACCACGACCTACGAGGTGGATGTAACGAGCGATCAAGGATGCAGTGCTTCCGGTGAGGTAACGATTATTGTTAACCAATTGCTGTCGCTAGATATCACAGCCACTCCTGATGAAATATGTGTGGGTCAAGAGAGTCAGCTTATCTCAGCTGTAGGTGGCATAAATCAGGGCTTGGAATACTCGTGGTTCCCGGCAACCGGACTAAGTGCAACAAACATTTCTAACCCGATTGCCTCACCAAATCAAGACATCACCTATGAACTTACCGTAACGGAAACAGTTTCGGGTTGTGTGTTGACGGAAGAAATTGATATTGACGTATTTGAAAGCTTTACCGTTGATGCCGGTCCCGACCTCGCTTTCTGTGTTTTGGCAGGAGAACAACTTCAAGCAGTTCCTTCAACAAATGAGGCCTTAACTTGGGAATGGACGCCAGCATTGGCTTTAGTTAACCCGCTTGTGCAGAACCCCATCATTGCCTTGGATGAAACCCAAACCTATGTTGTTACCGCTCGAAATCTTTTGAATTGTGCTGCGAGCGATACCATCACGGTAACACGTTTGGTGAGTAATTTGGATTTAGGTCCGGATCAAACCGTTTGTGATGGAGACAGCTTTACCATCGATACAGGCTACGACAATAGTTTTGATTTCGATTGGAGCACCAATGAAAGTACAGCTAGTATTGACGTTGATGCAGCGGCTGTTTATGAAGTTACAGTAACAACACCAGATGGCTGTGTAGAAAACGACGCTATTGAAATTTTCATTCAGTCCTTACCACAAGTGAATTTGCCCAGCAGTCCGAACGCCTGTGAAGGACAAGACTTTATTTTGGACGCCGGTAATCCTGGGATGACCTACAGTTGGGACACCAATGAGAACACGCAAAGCATTGTTGTAACGAATTCAGGTACGTATTCTGTGGAGGTTACCGACGCTTTCAATTGCGTGGGTGGAGACACTGTTACTGTGGAGTTCTTCCCTGTTCCAGAGGCGAATTTACCTGATGAGGTCCTAGCTTGCGAAGACGAGATTGTAGTGCTCGATGCCGGTAATCCTGGCTATAACTATCAATGGAGCACATTGGAAGCGACTCAAAGCATCATCGCAATGGAGAGTGGAATCTACACTGTTACCGTTACCAGCGCTGATAATTGCTCCATTCAAGACCAAACCGAAGTAACGATACTCACTTACCCCATTGTTGATTTGGGAGCAGATCAAGCTTTGTGCGCAGGTGAAAGTTTCTTGCTTGATGCCGGGAATCCAGGACTGAACATTCTGTGGAGTACAAATGAAACAGGGCAAACCATCAATGCAACATCTACCGGGGTTTACACCGTGAGTGTTGACAATGGGGCTTGTTTTTCTGAAGACCAAATCTCATTGGTATTCAATCCTCAGCCAATAAATCCTTTTGGAAACGACACCATTGTTTGTTTTGATGGCCCTCCTTACAACCTGCTATTACAAGCCTTAAACCCAGGTGCTACTTATTTGTGGGACACTGGATCAACACAAAGCAATATCCTTGTCTTCAGCGGAGGAACTTATAATGTCGAAATCACCACTCCAAATGGTTGCGACCAAGTTTTTAGCACCAATGTTTTGGAAAGCTGTTTTGGCGATTTCCTTTATGTTCCGAATGCTTTTACGCCTGACAACGACGGAATCAATGACGTCTTCGCTGTAGAAGGAACGCGTGTAGAATCTTTTGAGCTGGAAATTTGGAACCGTTGGGGAGAGCGCATTTTCTGGACCGATGACATCAACGACCACTGGAATGGATCCCATAAAAATGGCGACCACTACGTAGAATCAGAGGTGTACATTTACACTATCAACTACCGCTATTTCACCGACGAATTTGGTGGCGTTTCTGAATGGGTAACGAAAGATGGTTTCGTTACCATGATTCGATAAGTACTACTGGTTAATTTCTAGGAAGCGCTTGACGTTATTCAGCGTGCCGAAAACAACAAGGGTGTCTGTATCATAAATCACCGTTTCTTCCTTCAATACACCCAAGATGTGCTCTTTGAATTCCACTTCACCATCATTGGTCTCTTCTTCGAACTGACGCTTTAGTGTGATGAGTGTGAGGTTATATTTTTCGAGGAGTTTGATGTCTTCCAAGGTTCTGTTTAGAATCTTCTTCGGCGCTTTGATCTCTGCAATTTCGTAATCATCAGGAAGTTGCAGAAAGGCGGTAATGCTTGGGTTGATGAGCCTTTCAGCTACAATGCTTGCAATCTCTCCCTCAGGCTCTAATATCTCGGTAACACCTAAGTTTTTTAGAATTCGAATTTGATTGTCACCACTTGCTCTAACAATAACACGAGGAATTTTTAAGTCGATCATGTTCAAGGCGGTGAGCACCGTCGCCTCGAAGTTTTCTCCAATAGCAACAATGGCCGCATCCATTTCTTGAATCCGTTGCGACATCAAGGCTTTTTTGTCTGTAGTATCTAACGCTACAGCAAGCGCAACATCGTCTTTGATGTTCTCAATACGCTCTTCACTCACATCAAAAGCATAGACTTCAGCGCCTTTGCTCGACAATTTCTGAGCAATTTCGCTTCCGTATTTACCCACCCCAATCACAACGACTTTCTTATGATTCATGATCTAAAATTTTAAACGAAGATAAGACCTTTATGCCTCACAAGCTGCTTCAAGGATTTCAGCAAATCGGTAAATGTCTTCAAAAGAATTATAAAAAGGAACGGGCGCCATGCGGATCACATTGGGCTCCCGCCAATCGGCAATTACACCTTCTTTGGTCAATTGGTCGAAAAGGGCCTTTCCAAAGCCATGTGCCACCACAGAAACTTGCGAACCTCTCGCGTCGTGCTCTCTTGGAGTGATGATTTCTAATCTACCTTTTCTCAACTTGGCGCTAATGCGATCGATCTCAAACATGAGGTAATCTGATAATTTGAGCGACTTTTCCCTCAATGCGCTCATGCCCACTTCATCAAAGAGGTCTAAGGCCACCTTGTGCGCTGTCATGGCCAGCACTGGGGCGTTGCTCAACTGCCAGCCTTCCGCTCCTGGTATAGGTCTAAAACCCGGCTCCATTAAAAAACGTTCGTCTTTATCATGACCCCACCAGCCGGCCATGCGCGGTAGGTTCTTATCCACGCCATTGCGCTCATGAACAAAGGCTCCAGAAATACTTCCTGGTCCGGAATTCAAATACTTGTAAGTACACCAGCAGGCAAAATCCACATTCCAATCATGCAATTGCATTGGGATGTTCCCTGCAGCATGTGCCAAATCAAAACCGCAGTAGGCATCAACTTTGTGTGCAGCAGCAGTAATGGTTTTCATATCGAAAACTTGTCCGCTATAATAATTCACACCACCAATCATCACGCAGGCCAATTCATCCCCATGCGCTTCAATCGCTGCAAGAATGTCTTCAGTAGCAATGATGTCGCTTCCTTCTCTCGGACCAACTTCAATCAAAGCATCTTCAAGACTTAAACCGTGCAGCTTGATTTGAGATTCGAGGGCATATTGGTCTGAAGGAAAGGCTTTTTTCTCGCAGAGAATTTTGAAACGCGCTTTTGTTGGGCGATAAAAACTCGTCAAAAGCAAGTGAAGATTTACCGTTAATCCGTTCATCAATACCACTTCATTTTCCTTCGCTCCAACCAAACGAGCGGCCCCTGCAGTGAACAATTCGTGGTAACTAAACCAAGGGTTTTTCGCGTGAAAATGACCTTCAACACCCCATTTTGCCCAATCGTCCAGCTCCTGATTTATCGCCTCCCGCACTCCTTTCGGTTGAAGTCCGAGCGAATTTCCAGTAAAATAGATCACTTCCTTACCGTCAATTATGGGAATATGGAAGCTCTTTCTGTACTTAGAAAGGGCGTCTGCGCCATCAAATGCGCTTACCTGAGATAAATCATGTTGGAATTGGTTCATGTAGCCTTACTTTTGTGGCTCAAAGAAGGCCGAAATTTCTTAAAATTCAAAACCCAATTACATGATCAATCGCACAAAGTCAAAAGCCCTGTTTGAAACAGCTCAAAAACTTTTCCCCGGAGGAGTGAATTCTCCAGTACGCGCATTTAAATCTGTTGGAGGAACACCACTGTTTATTGCAAAGGGAGATGGGTGTAGAATTTGGGATGAAGACGGTAATGAGTTTATCGACTTCTGCAATTCGTGGGGACCACTAATTTTAGGACACAATCACCCAAAGATTCGCGAAGCAGTTATTGAGGCGGTGTGCAATGGAACTTCCTTTGGTGCACCTACAAAATTGGAGAATGAGTTGGCGAGTTTGATTTTAGAAAACCACAGCTACATCGAAAAAATCCGTTTTGTAAGTTCCGGGACCGAAGCCGCAATGTCGGCCATTCGCTTGGCGCGTGGAGTTACAGGAAGAGACAAGATCATCAAGTTTGAAGGATGTTATCACGGTCACGTAGATGCTTTGCTTGTTCAGGCAGGCTCTGGTTTGGCTACGTATGGTACTTCTTCATCAGCAGGAGTTCCTGAGGCTTATGTGAAAGAAACCGTGGTGCTTCCGCTCAACGACCGTGAAGCAGTGGAGAAGGCCATCGCATTGCATAAAGACAACATTGCCTGCATCGCCATTGAGCCTATTCCAGCGAATAACGGTTTGCTTATACAAGACATCGACTTCTTGCGTTTCCTTCGCGAAATATGCACAAGAGAGGGCATTATTTTGCTTTTTGATGAGGTGATTTCAGGCTTCAGAGTTGGTTTCGAAGGAGCTGCAGGTTACTACGGAATTCAACCAGATGTTATGGCCTTTGGAAAGATCATCGGTGGAGGTTTGCCGGTAGGTGCTTATGGTTCATCCAAAGAAGTGATGTCCCATGTTTCACCAGAGGGTCCGGTTTACCAAGCTGGAACCTTAAGCGGAAACCCAGTAGCCATGGCAGCCGGAAAAGCGCAATTAAGCGAGTGCCTTACGCCTGGATTCTATGAAGCCCTCCTAGAAAAAACGGAATACTTCAAAAACGCCATTCTTGATCACGCAAAAGCGAAGGGCTATACCTTTAATATGTTTAACCGTGGATCGATATTCTGGTTGGCATTTTCAGACAAAGTGGCCATTCGAAAGTCGTCTGAAATCGATGCAGACAGCATGAAGTACTTCACTAAGTTGCACGCGGCCCTCTTGGAAAGAGGCGTTTATCTTGGACCGAGTGGCTACGAAGTAGGTTTTATTTCAGCAGCGCACAGCATGGCTGATTTGGACATCGCCGTTCAAGCCTTTAAAGAAGCATTAGATATAGCTTTCGCAGATTAAAATGGCGAGGGCCTTTATAATGATGCTGCCATCGAGGTAGGCAGAATAGAACAACTCTTTGCGCTCTGAATTGGTGCTCACAACGAGCGCAAGTGCATAGCTGTTGCCTCCAAGAAATGCCAGGAGCACAGGGAATTCTATTGTTTCGTTCGACCAAAGGATGAAGGCGCAAAAACTCGACATCAGCAAGAATAAAGCGGCCAAATAGAGCGCTCCTCTTCGCCCAAAAAGTTGAGGGATGGTTTTTTGCGAATGCGAATCGTATTTCAAATCGCGGATATCGAAAGGAATGGTAATGGCCAGAATAAAAAGAAAGCCTTCGCCCATCAGCCACCAAAATGCGCCATAATTAAAGATGTCCCAAGCGTGTTCGTGCACCAGCGGCAAGGCAACGCAGCTCATCATCCAAGTGAAGGCGATGAGGTAGATCTTGAGGTAGGGCAGCTGGCGAAAGGCCTTCGATTTTTTCTTACTCCATCCGAGAGGAAGCGCGTAAAAAATGGAAAAAACGGCAGGAATCGCCAAAAGTATCCAATCCTGAATAGGCAGAAAAAGGGCCATAACAAAGCTAGCTGCAGCACCAATAATGCCCAATTTTTTTATTGTTTTTGCTTCGCGAAGCAGCCAATTATTTCTCCCCGCTGCTCTATAGTGCCCTTCTTGTTCCAGCTTAACACTTCGTTGAAAATTGTAGATGAAAAAGGTGGCTACTCCAACAAAGGCGGCAATGAACACATCGCCCTCACCCATGATTCTGGCAGATTGATAGGCAAACAAGGCTGCCGCAAGGGCAATCCAGACATTACTGTAAACCGCATTTCTGAGGTGTTTTTGAAAAAAGAAACGGGCCGCTCTCACTAGTTCTGAACAATGAAGTAGACCGCAACGCCCAACACCGCACCGATGCTACTACCTTTTAATCCGCCAAGTACTTTTCTAGATCGGGCAACGCTTTCATAACCCATGGCATAGATTTCATCGTATCGGTGGTTGGGATTGGTGATGGTTTTTTCTCGGATTTTTACTTTAGGGACAAGCTGCAAAAGGGTGTAAGAAACAGGAATTAGGAGCGGTGTAATGAGTCCGCCCTCAGCCAAGTATCCACTAGCCGCGCCTAAACCAAGGCCTACATAAGTTGTTGGACGAGGGTCGTAACCCGCCATAGCATCTTGTTCTCCAGCAATATAAATGCGCATTTCTTGAACCGTAAAATCGTCGCCGATGAAGGTGTCTTGGCTATAAAAAATGTTTTCGGTGCTGTCTTTTTGGGTGATGGAGAAGATGTCAGACCTTGGGCTAGCAATCGAGCGCAATTTTCCGCGCTTATTCTTCACCTCATAACGCACCTCAAAATCATTAACTTCCGTAATTTTGCATTCGATTTCGTGTCCTGACATTTTTAGGATCAGATCTTGAGCTGAACTACTTAAAGAAAGAAAGACAAAAATCGCGAGGGATAAACTGGTTTTCATGAGGTGAATTTTGTCAAAGGTAAAAACCCTGAAACAACTGCTTCATGCACTTTGAATTGTTTGTTAATAACTCAGCGTGAACAAGCGGTCTTATCAAATGTATATTTGCCATCGGAAACTTTCCGATTAATCCGATTTTGGAGATGAAAAATGGAACTTTTGCCTCACGGCACATCGGCCCAAGAGCCGCTCAGGAACAAGAGATGCTAGCAGTATCTGGAGTGTCCACAATGGAAGAATTGGTTGCGAAAACCATTCCCGCCAACATTCGTCGGAAAGCCCTCGACATTAAGGAGGCAATGACCGAGCAAGAATACCTGGAGCACATTCAAGGTTTAGGAGAACAGAATCAAGTGTTTACCAATTATATCGGAATGGGTTACTACCCAAGCGTTACGCCTTCGGTAATTATGCGTAATGTATTGGAGAATCCGGGTTGGTACACGGCCTACACACCTTACCAAGCAGAAATTGCACAAGGTAGATTGGAAGCGCTTTTGAATTTCCAGACGGTGGTTTCAGACCTTACGGGAATGGAAATCGCCAATGCGTCTTTGCTTGATGAAGGCACGGCTGCAGCGGAGGCAATGATCATGTTCTTCAACAACAGAAGCAGAACTGCAGTTAAGGCGGGAGCCACCAAGTGCTTTATTGATGAAGACATGTATCCACAAACCAAAGACGTACTTGCTACAAGAGCAAAATACATCGATGTAGAATTGGTGGAGGGTGATTTCAGAACAGCACAGCTCGATGAAAGCTTCTTCTGTGCGATGGTTCAATATCCATCTGCAAAAGGTGAAGTTCGCGATTACGGCACCTTCGCGAAGCAAATAAAAGAACACGAAATTAAACTGGGTGTTGCCACAGATTTGATGGCGCTCACGCATTTGCAAGAACCAGGAGCATGGGGAGCTGATGCGGTTTACGGAAACAGCCAACGCTTCGGTGTGCCGATGGGCTATGGTGGTCCGCACGCGGCTTTCTTCGCAACGCACGACAGTTATAAAAGACACATCCCGGGAAGAATCATTGGTGTGAGCCAAGATCGCCTTGGGAAATCAGGATACAGAATGGCGCTCCAAACAAGAGAGCAGCACATTCGTAGAGACAAAGCAACATCAAACATCTGCACAGCCCAAGCGCTTTTGGCAGTTATGGCTTCGATGTATGCGGTGTATCATGGAAAAGAAGGTTTGTTGCGCATTGCCTCAAACATCCATCAAAAAGCCGATGCCATTGCGGATGCTGTGAAAGCTGCAGGACTCACCTTAAAGTACGAGCATTTTTATGATACCGTTTGCATTTCAGGAGCAGACCAAGAAAGCATCAGAACGAGGGCGCTTGCTAAACGCATTAACCTGGCTTATCACCAAGATGGCGACATCAGTATTTCCACTTTTGAGGGGATGAATGATGCTCAACTTGAAGAGTTACTTGATGTTTTAGGACTGAAATCAGCTCCAGCAGCGAAGGCAGACCGTTTGCATTCCTTGAAGCGAAGCAGCGATTTCTTGCAGCATCCAGTGTTCAATACCTACCGTTCTGAAACCGAGATGATGCGCTACATGAAGCGTTTGGAAAACAAAGACCTTTCTTTGGTTCATTCCATGATTCCGCTGGGTAGCTGCACCATGAAGTTGAATGCAGCAACAGAGCTGATGCCCATCACCTGGCCAAAATGGGCTGGATTGCATCCTTTTGTTCCTGTGAATCAAGCGCAGGGTTACCAAAAGATGTTGGAGATTTTGGCTGAAGATTTAGCTGAAGTAACAGGTTTCGCTGGTGTTTCCTTACAACCAAACTCAGGTGCTCAAGGAGAGTATGCTGGTTTGATGGTGATCCGCGCATACCACGATGCAAGAGGAGATCATCATAGAAATATTTGCCTTATCCCGTCTTCTGCTCACGGAACAAACCCAGCTTCTGCAGTAATGGCAGGAATGAAGGTGGTAGTGGTGGCTTGCGATGATGAAGGGAATGTTGATTTAGCTGACCTTAAAGCGAAGGCCGATTTGCATAAAGACAATCTTGGTGCACTCATGGTTACTTACCCTTCAACACATGGAGTATTCGAGGAAGCCATTGTTGAGATGAATGATTATATTCATGCTTGTGGCGGACAAGTTTACATGGACGGAGCAAACATGAATGCTCAAGTGGGCTTAACAAGTCCCGGACACATTGGTGCAGACGTATGTCACCTCAACCTCCATAAAACCTTTGCCATTCCTCACGGTGGTGGTGGCCCTGGAATGGGTCCGATTGGTGTTGCAGCACACCTCGTACCTTTCTTGCCGGGCAATCCGGTGATTACTACAGGTGGTGATCAAGCAGTGACGGGAATCAGTGCAGCTCCATTTGGTTCAGCTTTGATTTTGTTGATCAGCTATGCTTATAATAAAATGCTGGGAGCTAAAGGCTTGCAGTCGAGCACCGAGTGGGCCATTTTGAATGCAAATTACATCCGCGCTCGACTAGAAGGACATTATCCAATTCTTTATAAAGGTAAAAACGGTACTGTTGCGCATGAGATGATCATTGATTGCCGCGCCTTTAAAAACAGTGTTGGAGTTGAGGTGGCCGATATTGCTAAGCGATTGATGGATTATGGTTTCCATGCTCCAACGGTGTCATTCCCTGTTGCAGGAACTTTGATGATTGAGCCAACAGAAAGCGAATCAAAAGAAGAGTTGGATCGTTTTTGCGATGCGATGATTCAGATTCGTGAAGAGATTCGTGAAGTAGAACAAGGAATCTATGGCTTAGAAGATAATGTATTGAAAATGGCTCCTCACACAGCTGAAGAAGTTTGTGCTACGGAATGGAAGCATTCATATTCTCGTGAGAAAGCCGCTTTCCCAATGTCGTACGTGAGAATGAATAAATTCTGGGTAGCTGTTTCAAGAATCGATAACGCTTATGGCGATCGAAATTTAATTTGTACTTGTCCGCCGATGGAGCAATACGAAGAAATGGCTTAATCCACTTGAATTAATCGAGTATTGAAAGATGTAAACGAGGGTTTTGAGGGTTTCAGAACCCTTGTTTGTATCATTAATCTGTCAATTGCAGTAATCTTAGGTGCCTTTGAACTTGATTCAATAGTGGAAAGATTGCTATATTTGGCGCACAACAAATAGATTGTTCCCAATTAAAACTAGAATTAAATATTAAATGATTATGAAGAAAATCTACGCTTTTCTACTAGGTGTTGCGGTTTCAGGAAGTGCGCTAGCGCAGTTTGCTGTTGGTACGCAACCAATGGTGAAAGAAAAAACCACTAATTTCCGTACAGGAGCTCCTGCTGCTGTTCAAGGCGGAGAACGTGCAGTATTCTACACCGACGACTTTAGTGATTGTAATGAGTGGACTATTGGTAATGCGTTTGCCGATGGGTTAACTCAATTCTATGACAACTTGAACTTCGAATGCGGAGCCGGACTTGCTCCAGCTGGAGGAGCTCCAATTCCTGCTCTGGCTTCAACAACTGCCGATAACGGATTCATGATGGTAGACTCTGATGGAGAAGCGAACCAAGTTGAAATCGAAAACTGCTATTTCCAAATGGGAGATCCAGTTGACTGTTCAGAGCACCCATTTGTTTCTATTTCTTTCGAAACACAATACCGTATGTGGGATGGTGGTTCTTCAGATGGTAATGAGTTCTGCTGGGTAGAGGTTTCTACAGACGGTACAACTTGGCCAGATCAAAGTACTACTGATGCTGCTGCTGGTCGTTACGAATTGTTTCCAGAAATGGGAACTCAAGACCCAGTTGAAAACCCAACGGTAATTACTTTTGACATTACTGATATTGCTGGTGGAGCTGAGACAGTATGGTTGCGTTTCCGTTGGAGAGGTACTTACGGTTATGCTTGGATGGTTGATGACTTGGCTTTCTTTGATACTCCTGCTAACGACATGCGTGTTGATGGTTACGTATCTTATACAGATGTTGCTACTTCAACCCAAGCTACTGGTCTTGGATACTACGAGTACGGAGCGATTCCAACTTCACAAATCACTGAGTTTGTTTTTGCTGGTCGTGCTCGTAACATCGGTTCAAACCCACAAACAAACACGGTAATGGAAGTGGCTATCAACGGTGATGTTGTAGGAACTTCTGATGCTGGCTTCACTTTGGAATATGGTTCGTTCGATACCTTGAGAATTGAAGGTTATACTCCAGACGCAACTTTGGGAATGTATGACATCACTTATACATTCATGTCTGATTCTTTAGACGAAGACATGAGCAACAATACTGCTACTCAGTCTTACGAAATCACAGACGGTTCTTATGGTCGTGACGATGCTACTTTCTCAGGTGTTTTCCCTGCGGATGGTACTGTTGATTACACTGCTGCTACTCCATTCCAATTCTTTGCTGATGCAACGATCTACGGTGTTGAGGTGGCGATCATGGACAACTCTGACGCTGGTACAGATTTGATCTGCCACTTGTTGGATTTCGCTAACTTGGAAATTCAAGAGTCAACTGAAGAGTTGGTGTTGTTGAATCCAAACACCAATGGTAACGATGGTACTGATGGAGACATTAACTGGTACTACTTCCCATTCGAAGATCCTATTGATGTTCTTGCTGGTGAAGGTTGGGTTGCTGCGTTCGAACACTACGGTGGAAACGACGTTCAAATTGGAGAGTCTAAAAACGCTCCAGACCAAACGGCATTCGTTTACGGACCTTTCGGTGCGAACGCTGCTTATGACTGGTACTTTACAAACGAAGTTCCAATGGTACGTTTGAGATTGGATCCAAACGGTGAGGTAGCTGTTAACGAAGTAGAAGGAACTAACTTCTCTTTGGGTCAGAACATGCCTAACCCTGCAAACGGAATTACTCGTATCAACTACGAATTGAACAACGCTGATGCTGTTGCTTTCGAAGTGCGCGATATCACAGGTAAATTGGTACAATCAATGAACCTTGGTACTCAAGCTGCTGGTAAAAACACCATCGAATTGAATGTTGAGCAATTCCAAGCTGGTATCTACACTTACACTTTAACTGTAGGTGGAGAGCGTTTGACAAACAGAATGATTGTTAAGTAAGGATTAGAATTCCTATAACTATAGAAAGGGAGAGCGTTTTGCTCTCCCTTTTTTGTGCTTAAGAATCTTTTTGCAATGGTGCAATTAAAGCAGATAATGGTCGAAAAGCCGCTAATTCATGCTGATAGTTTTCCTTTAGGAAGAAGGAGATGCTTGAATTAGGAGAAACTTCTGGGGAATTGTATTGTTCTTAATTCTAAGTTCATCAAATCCTTATCGAGATATGAATCCTATATTCAGATTAAAATGAGTGTATTCTGGTGAATAAATCCTTAAATTGAGCACGCTAAAGAAAAAATCCCTAGTATGAAGAAAGTATACTTATTTGCTATTGCTGTGATCTTTGCCGCAACCATGAGTGCGCAAAGCATCAAGCCAAATCAAACATTCTTGCCAAAACAGAGTTTCCCAACAAATGAAATTTCTGTGGTTGAAAGAACACCTGCCGGACCAACATTCGCCGAGCGTGGTGGAGGCGGAATCATTTTTTCAGAAGATTTCGCTAACGGTCTCGATGGAAACAATGGTTTTGGTGAATGGACAATTGATGATACTGCCGATGGAACAATCTGGCAAGTAGCTGATGACAACAGTCCTGCTGGAGAGTGGTCTACACAAACTGGCGCACTTCAGTCAACTACCGCCGATAATGGTTGGATGATTTTTGATTGTGACCGTTACAACACCCAGTTCGCTGGATCTACTGAAGGGTCTATTGATGGAGGTGAGGCTTATGTTGACGTTGAAGGAACATTGACTGCACCAACCATGGATTTCTCAGGAATCAACGCAGTGGTTGTAGAGTGGGAGCACTACTACCGTTTTTGCTGTAACGATGAGCACCCATTAACAATCGAAGTGTCTAACGACGGAGGTGATACCTTTACACGTTTTAATGCTGGTGGTGTTAACCCAAGTGCTACAAACAGCTTCTCTGGAACCATTTCGCAATCAGTAGATATCAGCTGTGTAGCTGCAAATAATGCTGACGTTGTTATTCGTTGGGCTTGGAGACAACCTGACGGTGGTGGAGATTCTCACTATGTTTGGGGTATCGATGATATCAAAATTTATGAGAACGAAACGGGCAACGACATCACCATCGGAAACTACGCCTCTTATACTGATTACGAAACCACAGGTACTTACGAGTATGGTGTATGGCCTTTCTCTCAATTGGTAGAACTTCAAGCTGCGGCAAACTACCAAGTATTGGGTACCATTGCACAGCCAAATGCCAGTTTAACTGTTACTGTTGGTGATTTCACTGGAAGCACAGACCCACAAGAATTATTTTACCCTACGTGTGTAGACGACACCCTGCGTGTAATTGGTTTTACTCCTGAAGCGGTTGAAGGGATGTATGATGTGACCTTTGAAATTGCCTCTGATTCTACAGATGCTAGCCCTTTAGACAACGTTCGAGTACAGTCGTTTGAAGTAAGTGAGTTTATCTATGCTCAAGACAATAGTGAAATCACTGGTGTATTCCCAGCAGATGGTACGGATGAGTTCATTGCGGCCTCAGGTTTCCAGATTTTCAACGATGTTACGGTATATGGTATCGACGTTGCTTTGATGAATGGTTCTGATGCGGGAACCGATGTTATTGCTTACATCTTAGACGCCAACCTCGAGGTGCTTGAAGCTACAAACGAGATGGAGTTGAACCCAGAATTCTTGAACTCAACGAATGCTACTGAAATTGTTTGGACAACATTCTTATTCGATGATCCAATTGATGTTAGTGCAGATACTTTCGTAGCAGCCGGTTTCAACCACTATGGTGGTAACGAAGTGCAGGTTGGTGAATCTAAAACAGTTCCACCTCAGTCGTGCTTCGTTAACGGTGATTTTGGAACAGCTGGTTTTGATTGGTATTACACCACCGAAGCTCCTATGGTACGTTTGAACCTCAATCCAAATGCGGTACAAACTCCAAACGACGTTACCAACTTGAAAGACAAAGAAGGGAACCGTTTATTCCAAAACAATCCAAACCCAGCAAACAACATCACGAACATTCGTTTCGAGTTGGTGAACGCAGGTGAGGTTGTTCTTGAAATTCGCGATATGACTGGTCGTATTGTTGAAACAAGAGATCTTGGAACACTTGGTACAGGTGTTCATGGTGAGCGTGTAAATACAAGCAGCATGGAAGCTGGTTTGTACACTTACAGCGTAATCATCAACGGTTCTAGATTAACCAAAACAATGGTTATTGCTGGAAACTAATTCAGAGAAACATTATTTTGAAAGGGTAGTCCATTAGGTCTGCCCTTTTTTTTGCTATTGAATCGTTCTTGTTAGTTGTTGGATATTAACAAGATAGTGTAGGAAAGTTCTTATATTATTATCAGCAATGCGCTGTCAGACGATGTACCATTGTAATATAAATTCGTAACCTAATTGAACACTTAAAAGCCACACCAATGAAGTATGTAATTCATACGGCTCTTTTTTTCGCCATCCTATGTAGTAGTGTGTTTTCTGGCAAAGCACAAAGTCAAAGTACCATTGAAGCAGCTCCCGGACGATATATCTTAGATGAGTCTGAGACCGCTTTTGAGGGCTATCAACGTGCAAACACCATTTGGAGTGAGGGTTTTGCTAACGGACTCCCAGCAGATTGGGAAAGCGAAGCCAGCCCAAGTCCAGCAGCCTGGGAATACCGAGGAATAGCAACAAATCCTTCAAATGTTATCGGTACTCGAGGGTCGTGCTTACCGGATGGTTCTCTTGGAGGAGACCCCATTGCGTCACCAACAGCAGCAAATGGTTTTATGATTTTTGATTCAAATTATTGGGATGATTCCGAAGGTCCTTGCGGTAGCTTTGGAACGGGTTTAGCGCCAGGGCCACACATCGCTACACTAACAACACCAAGTCTAGATTTGAGTGCTAGCCCAAATATTGGGATAGAGTTTTATCAGTACCACAAGAACTTCCAAACAGCCACAACAGTGCAAGCCAGCATCGCTGGAGGAGCATGGGTAGATATCTTTAGCAATACCACGCCATTAAATAACGGCTCAACTGCTTTAAATGATTACCAAAGAAAGAACGTCTCTTCTTTTATAGGAGGAGCGTCAGATGTGCGTTTGCGTTTTTCTTTTGATGGAAATTATTATTTCTGGATGATAGACGATATTGCTTTGTTTGAACTCAGCGAGAACAACCTCGTTTTGCAAGAAACGTCTTACGGAGATTTCAACCCCGATAATCCAGATTATATAACGGGCTATGAATTTATGGAGTATAGCCAATACCCGGTGGCCATGCCTCCACTCTTGAAGCTTTCAGGAAGGGTAGCCAATTATGGTTACGCAAATCAAACAGGGGTTGCCTTGAATACTGTTATTCTTGACAACGATGGTAGTACAGTATTGTTTGATGCTGCAGACGGCACTGATAACCTTGCTCCTGAGGTGGTCGATGTTTTCCGACCTGGTACGTTTCAGCTTCCCGCAGAAATGGGCGATTACGCAATTAACTACACGGTAGAGCAAGCTGAAGAAGAAAGCGAGCCCGATGATAATGTGATTGAGCGAAATGTTGAAATCACAGAATTTGTTTATTCAAGAGACAGATTAGAAACGAATGGAATTTATTTTCCTCCAGCAATTTTTGACGATGTGAGTTATGAAGTAGGAAACATGTTTGTGATCACGGGAGAGAACCAAGCTTGCCATTCAGTATCTGCTGGCGTGTCTGTTGGAAGCACAGTTGGTTCGCCTTTATATGCAGCCATCTATAAACTCGACGTTGAAGGCGGTTTGGCCACAGAAGAAATTGCAACGAGTGATGTTGTTCCACTAGAAGCAACTGCTTACAATACGATTGGAACAAATCATGTACAAGTGATTCCTTTCAACTCGCCGGTTCAACTCGATAAGGACAGTGTCTACTTGGTGGTTATTGGTGCTGAAGAAGGGCCAAACAACGTGCTTTTCCCGCTCAGTGGAAGCAGCCCTAACCTCACTTCTTTTGTGCGCTATCAGCCAAATACTTGGTTCTACTTAGTAAGAACGCCACTAATAAGAATGAATTTTGGTCCGGTCACCACTGTGGAAGAACAGCTAGAGGAAAGCGCAAGACTGAAGGTTTATCCTAACCCTGCGAGCCATGAAGTAAAAGTCGATATCCCATCGAACTTAGAACATGCTCGACTCTATGTTTACAACCAATTAGGGCAAGTAGTAAAGCACCAATTATTAACTCCAGGAGGAGGCCTCACAAAAACCATTGACACAAGTGAACTCGAAAGTGGAGTTTATCAAGTGGTCTGGGAAGGAGAAGGTCAAATCCTCAAGTCACAATTGATTGTGCAATAACTCCGTCTGTTTTATGGTCGTTCTGAAAGCGCTTTTCTTGTAACTTTCGGGACACTATGGGAATCAAATCTGCACTTAGTAAACCCTTCGCGGCATGGTCGATGAAACGCTTGAAAAAATCAAGCGAGAATGCCGTTGAAATGCAGGAATATTGGCGAAATCAATTGATCCAAAAGGCGAAGAACACGGTCTTTGGTAAGGATCACGGTTTCGCCAATATCTCTTCTTATACCGAGTTTAAAGCCGCCGTTCCAGTTCGAGATTACGAAGATCTTTCACCCTACATCAAAAGAGTAGTAAAGGGAGAACGAGATGTTGTTTGGCCAGGCATTCCAAAGTACTTCTGCAAAACTAGCGGTACTACCAGTGGTGTAAAGTACATTCCCATCAGCCAAGAAAGCATGCCAGAGCACATTAATGCTGCACGAAATGCATTGCTTTCATTCATCCACGAAGAAAACAATGCCGATTTCGTGAATGGCAAAATGATCTTTCTGCAAGGGAGTCCGGAAATGCACCAGCTCGAAAGTGGAATTCCTTATGGCCGACTTTCAGGCATTGTTGCTCATCACGTTCCGGGGTATTTACAGAAAAACCGACTCCCGTCTTTTGAAACGAATTGCATTGAAGATTGGGAGGAGAAAGTACTGGCGGTAGTAAAAGAAACGGCGCATCAGAACATGACGCTCATTTCGGGTATTCCAGCTTGGGTTCAAATGTACTATGAGAAACTGCTTGAATACACCGGTAAGTCCACCGTTGCAGAAGTATTCCCTAATTTGAGTCTTTTCGTTTATGGAGGAGTGAATTTTGAACCATATAGGAAGAAATTCAGAGAATTGGTGGGGAAAGACCTTCCTTCGGTAGAAACCTATCCTGCATCAGAAGGTTTTATCGCTTTTCAAGACAAACAAGACGAAGACGGCTTACTCCTGAATGTAAATGGAGGCATCTTTTTTGAGTTCATCAAGGCGTCTACCTTCGGCGAAGCAAACCAAGAAAGAGTGAGCTTGGCTGATGTGGAATTGAATGAGAATTACGCTTTGGTGATGAATACAAATGCGGGACTTTGGGGCTATTCCATTGGAGATACCGTGAAATTTACCTCCTTAACCCCTCCTCGAATTAAGGTAACAGGGAGAATTAAGCACTTTACTTCGGCATTTGGAGAACACGTTATCGCAGAGGAGATTGAAGCAGCGATGGCAGCGGCAACATGCAATAGCAAAGCAGTAGTAAATGAATTCCATCTGGCGCCTCAGGTACAGCCAGAAAAAGGCCTTCCATATCATGAATGGTTGATTGAATTTGATCACATGCCGGAAGAACTAGAGGCCTTTGCTTTGAGCTTGGATGAGCACCTTCGCGCAAAAAATCCTTATTACGATGACTTAATTAGTGGCAATATTCTCAGAACAGCGGTGGTAACTCCCTTAAGTAAGGGTACCTTCCATGCCTTTATGGAAACTCAAGGACGATTGGGCGGTCAAAATAAAGTGCAGCGTTTAAGTAATGATAGAACTACGGCAGAAGGTCTCTTAGCATGCGCAAGCAAGATTTAAGACACCAGCTCACTAAGCGATTCAAGCGTTAAAGGCTTTGGAATGTAAGCGGTGAAAGAACTGTCGACTTTATTAATCAATAAGCCGATGTCTTCTTGCGCGGAAAGGGCTACAATCTTGCCTTTATACCCCAATTCTCTGAGCTTATCGCTCGTTTCAAAGCCATTCATGCCGGGCATGTAAATGTCCATAAGCACCAAATGAAATTCTTCCTCCATGCAAAATGAAATGGCTTCCTCTCCCGAAGATGCGATGGTGCTCTTGACCTCTAAATTTTCAAGCATCTTTTTGGCCACCAATTGATTTAGTTGATTGTCGTCAACGACCAAGACATTTATAAGATGTTTTTGCTTGCTCGCTTTTGAGTCTTCAGAGTCACTTTTATGGGCCAGTTCTTTTATTTGAGTTAAAAACAAACCGAGGTGGATTTGTGAAACGGGGAGCTTACCATCTCCTGAGGCCGAATAAAAAGTTAATTCCTTGGGTAGTTCTGATGCTTCGTTCAACGAAATAACTAAGGTGTTTTGTCGAATGTCTTTTGGGTCTAAAATACGTTCGCAGGAAAATTCATCGAGCCATAAAGAAAAACGATTCAACAGAGAAGATGAGCTGTTCAAATAATACGAGTCAAATCCGAAGGGATGCGTATATGCCGTTCTAATGTTCTCTGATTTTGATATTAAGGGTAATTTAAGCGTGAAAGAACTCCCTTTGTCTAGTTCAGATTTCACCAAGAGTTGACCGCCCATTATTTCGGCGTTTTTCCAGCATACTGCAAGCCCTAAACCAGCACCGTCAAAAGATCTACTGAGCGAACTATCAACTTGTTCAAAAGGCTCAAAGATTTTCTGAAGGTAGTCCTCACTAATGCCAATACCGGTGTCTTCAACAGTGAATACAAAGTCAGCGTTTTCGTCCTGCCTCACGCTAAGCCGAATCACACCTGCGTCGGTAAATTTTATGGCATTACTCATTAGGTTGTTCAAAATTTGAAGAAAACGAGGCTTGTCGATTTCGAGCTTCGCTGGAAGTTCCATGTCAAAAACAAGTTCACAACTGAGCTTCTTTTCTGTCATCTTTGGCATATGAAGGGTGCAAGCATTAGAAATGGTACTAATGATCTCTACCTCTTCCAACCTAACCGTATTCAAGCTTTTCTGCAGGCGTGAATAGTCCAGTACTTGGTTCATCAAATCGAGCAATTGCTCACCTCCCTGAAGAATGTGGTTATTCAGTTCCTTTTGCTCATCGTTTAAAGCGGTCTGATCTAAGAGTTGACTAAATCCTAAAACAGCGTTCAAGGGCGTGCGAATTTCATGCGACATCACCGAAAGAAAATCTTCTCGTGTTTTAAGAGCAGCAAGTGTTTGATCATGTGCCCGCTCTATTTCCTGTGTTTTGATTTGATTTTCTTGACGCTCTTTTCTAATCCACTTGTTGCTGTAAATTGAAAAGTAAGTGGTCATCCCTACCAAAATGAAAATAGAAATAACAACATCCGCATAACGAATGTCGCGAGATTCATAAGGAACGACTAAACTGGGGAAGTGATATTCTAAAAGCAGAATTACACAGACCACGATTGGAACAGCAAATGCAAACCAGTAGGCCTTTGTACGCCCGGTGATTAAAAAACCTGCTTGAATCAAGGCGAGATATATGTACACAATTGCGCCATCGGCCCCAGCGTTAAGGAAGTAAACAATGGCAACAACGGCGATGCAAAAAATGAGATAAAAATGAACAAAAAAGCCATACCAGTGAGGCCTGAGCTTTACAAATCGCTTTAGACCAAATAAGATAATTAATGCAACGAAATGAACAGCAATTACATAAAATGGCATATTTTCAAGCCATGTAGTGAGAATGCCAACCAACACGAGGATCAAACTTCCGTTAAGCACGGTATTAAAGAAGCGCTGATCTCCCCTTATTTCTATTTCGTTAATCATGAAGTATTATTCAGGTATGGTCTTTGTCTTTCACGCCATAAATTACACCTTCTGCAATGAAAATAACAATAGGCTTTTTCATCTTTTTTCTGTCGGGAGTCATCCTACAAGCCCAAATAACACCAAACAAAAGGTCGGTGGATTTTGGATTGATAGATGAAGCTAGTAGCAGGGTAATAGAATTGAGTTTTGTGAATAAAGGAAACAAAGAAACTCGTCTACTAACCAATAACTTTCCGAGAGAATACGATGTGGTTTTTTCTAAGATAAGCATTCCTGCCGGAGAAGAGCTGCAAATTCGCATCAAATTAAATCCTTTCAAAAAAGGCAAGCTAAACGATGAAGTCTTGCTCTATTTCACAGATCAACTTAGCCCGGTGAAAATTTCTATTCAGGCAAAAGTTGAATTTATCGACCTCGCTTCAAACACACCTTGTCCTAAATTCAATGAAGAACAAGATTGTTGTGATGATTGGCTTTTTGAGGTGGAGCTTCGCGATGCTAAGACATTAGAGCCGCTTCCAAAATCACGCTTCAGAATCATTCAAGAAGGGGTGGTTCAACGCGATGTCATTACCAATAAAAAAGGGCAATACACGGAAGAAGTTCCTATTGCTTATTACTACCTCATTGGATCAGAAGAAGGCTACCTTGCTGCAGATACTGCAATGTATATCAATAGAAGAAACAGCAGGCTTACCCTTTACCTCGAACCTCAAGAAGAAAGGCTTGATGAAAACGAGCTCGCGCTTCAGCCAGAAGAAAAACAAATGGAGAAGAGGGAAGACGATGAAAACCCAAGCCAAATCTTGGAGGAAGACGATGAATGGACCATCAATATCAAACCACAAGAAACCTTAGAAAAGCCCGATAAACCAGTAGAGCTTGAAGAAGTGACTGAAGAGCCGGAACTCCCCAAGGAAGCTGAAAACCTTGATGATGAGGGAGAATTGCCTTTGTCGCTATACAAACCAAACAACATCGTTTTTCTGATTGATGTGAGTCAGAGCATGAACCAAAGTGGGAAGCTCGACATCCTCAAAGCATCGATGTACCGTTTGATTGAAGCACTTCGTCCTGGAGATAAAGTGAGCATTATGACCTACGCCTCAGAAACCAAAGTGCTGGTGGAAGGGGTTTCGGGCGATGATAAGGCGGCCATGATTAAAGTTATCCAAGGCCTCAGTGCAGGTGGAATGACGGCAGGAGCGAAAGGCTTTAGATCGGCATACCTGAAGTTAAGGGCGAATTGGCTTGCGGAGGGGAACAACCAAGTGATTGTGGTTACCGATGGCGCCTTTAGAAAAGTTGATAACGACATCATCCAAAAAGTAGTGCGAAAAGAACAAAAACGAGGCGCTATTACCACACTTGTGGCCGTGAAGAGCACTGATTATGCAGAAAAAGTAATGAACAACATCGCCACAGAAGGAAAGGGCTCTTTGGTGGAAATTGAAGATTTTGACCGAGATACCGATGCCTTGTTGATTGAAATTAAAAAACAAAGCTTGAGGAGATAAATGGAGAGGCTATCTTTGCATAGTGAAGAAGAACAGCGCTTATATCATTGGAATAGCCGGAGGAAGTGCCTCAGGTAAAACCACCTTCTTGCAAGAATTGTGCAAGCGATTTAACTCAGAAGACCTTGCTTTGGTGTCGCAAGACAACTATTATAAAGCACGAGAAGAGCAGCAATTGGATGACAATGGGGAAATCAACTTTGATCTTCCAAGCGCCATCGACATCGATCGTTTTGCTGCTGATTTGAAAAAACTACGCGAAGGTCTGGCCATTCATAAAACAGAATACACCTTTAACAACGATGGAAAATCGGCGAAGAAAATCGTCATTGAGCCCGCAAAAGTCATCATTACCGAAGGCCTGTTTGTTTTTCACTATGAAGAAATTGCCGCCATGATGAACCACAAGGTGTATTTTCATGCCGATGATGAGCTCAGATTAGACCGCAGAATCAAGCGCGATCAAAACGAAAGAGGTTACCCAGAAAGCGACGTGAGGTACCGCTGGAAAAACCATGTTCGTCCGGCAGACCAGCAATTCCTCGAACCCCACCGCGATGGTTGCGATAGGGTCATCATCAATAACATTTCCTTCAATCAAGAACTCGACGAACTGGAACGTTTTATTAGAAAGATTATCGCCCAATGAAAAAGATCTATCACCTCAGCTCATGTTCAACCTGCGTGAAAATCATCAAGGAACTCGACCTTGAAGCTCGTGGCTTTGAGTTTCAGGACATCAAAACAGATAAAATGACGCCCGAACAGGTGGATGCCATGAAGGAAAAGGCAGGGAGCTATGAGGCGCTGTTTTCAAAACGTGCGATGAAGTTCAGGTCGATGGGCTTGAACGAAATGAAGTTAAGTGAAGCTGATTATCGCAAGTATATTTTAGAAGAGTATACCTTTTTGAAACGACCGGTGATCATCATTGATGAGCAGCAATTCGTGGGAAATGCGAAAAGTACCGTTCAAGCTGCAAAAGATGTCTTCACTAACTAAGAAGCAGGGGCTCACGGCTCACGCGGCCTTGCTTGCTGTGGCCTTTATCTATGGGGCAAACTATCTCATAGCGAAAGGCCTCATGCCCGACCTCATTCAAGCTTCGGGTTTTATTGTTTTAAGGGTGATGGGTGCCTTGGCTTTATTTGGACTGCTTTACATGTTCAAATATGAAGCCATTGAGAAAAGAGACCTCCTGCGCTTTTTCTTTTGCGGATTAACCGGCGTGGCCCTGAATCAGCTCTTCTTTTTTAACGGCTTGAGCTTAACTTCGCCTTTGAATGCCTCAATAATCATGACAAGCAATCCCATCCTCGTGATGGTAATGAGTGCCATCATCCTCAAAACGAAAATTACTTCGCGCAAGATTGCGGGGATTGTTTTAGGTGCGGGTGGAGCAATTTCTTTGTTGCTTTTAAGTGCAAGTACCTCTTCTGTTTTTGCTAGCGCGAAGGGCGACTTGATGATCTTGATCAACGCCGCTAGCTATGGAGTTTACTTGGTAATTGTGAAGCCGCTGATGCAGCGTTACAAACCCACTACGGTGATCTTTTATACCTTTTTAATGGGGGCGATGGTGGTGCTGCCTGTTGGAGCTCAACAGGCCTTGGCAATCGATTGGACCTTGTTCTCCTCGGCTGATTATTCCGCTTTGTTCTATGTGATTTTGGGAACTACATTTCTGGCCTATCTCCTTAATGTCTTTGCTTTGAAGCGAGTTCAACCTACAGTGGTGAGTGTGTACATTTACCTTCAGCCCTTAATGGCGGGAGTTTGTGCTTTGCTTTTCGCTTATTGGGGACTGACAGATTATACGGGTGATTTTTCATGGAAAACCCTCGTGTGCGCGATCCTCATTTTTATTGGGGTCTATCTTGTCAGTTTCACCCCGAAAAAAACAGAATAATTTTACCTTTAAAGAAAAAATTATGGCCATTCGCAGACCTTTCAACCTCAATCAATGGATAGACGATAACCGTCATCTCCTAAAACCCCCCGTAGGAAACAAAAACATGTACGTCGAAAGTGAAGACTACATTGTGATGATTGTTGCTGGTCCGAATGCCCGTAAAGACTACCACTACAACGAAACCGAAGAGCTTTTTTACCAACTCGAAGGCGAAATTAATGTGAGGATTCAGGAAGACGGTAAAGCAGTTGATGTGCCTTTGAAAGCGGGCGACATGTACCTTCACCCAGCAAAAGTACCCCATAATCCGAGCCGTTCTGAAGGGAGCATTGGTTTGGTGATTGAACGAAAACGCACTGATCCAAGCATGAAAGACGGTCTGCTTTGGTTTTGCGACAATTGCAACACAAAGCTGCATGAAACTTACTTCCCTCTAGACAATATTGAGAAGGATTTCCTTCCCCGTTTCAAGGAATTTTATGGTTCCAAGGACTTAAGAACCTGTAAGAATTGTGGTACCGAAATGCCTGTAGATCCTCGCTTTGTTGCAGAATAAGGATTGGCTTATCAGGAGCAGATTCTGAGGTTTGTGCTCATAAAGACGCAACCTATGATGTCAAATTGTTGTCTAATGGTCAACAACAACTATACTGAATTATCCTTTATATGAAGTACTTAAACAGCTTGACGCTCCTTTCGATTTTGCTATTTGCTTTCGGGATGAGTTCCCATTTGAGCATGAATGCACAAGATTGTATTTCTGGTGCTCTCATCTTCGAATCCAACATCAACGACGGCGGTCCGCAACAAATTTCTTACAACCTTAGCAATACAGACACCTTTGAGATGATCGAAGCTGGTGGTATGGGATTGGGAAATAATGAGGCCCAAAGCATTTCGTTTTGCATTCCAGAAGGGTGTTATACCTTAGTGGTTCAGGGAAACGCAGAAGCGCTCAATTCGGGGTTTTTTAATGCTGAAATACAACTCGGAGGCGCAGTGCTTAGTCCGGAAATTTCAATTTTTGGCGGTACAATTTATTATGAATTCTGCACCACAGAAGGCTTTGTTAGTTGTCCTCAAGAGATTGAGGTCATGCCTTCTCCTAACCCATGTGGTGCTTTTGTTTTCGCTATTCCTAGTTACGAGAATCACCCAGGTATCAGCTGGTTTTTGCCAGACGGTAGCGTTTTTATTGGTGGAGGAGTGGTAGAGTATGCTCCGGAAATGTCAGGCCAATTTGAGGTATGTGCGGCATTGGAAACGCCCAATTGTCCGAACGGAGTTGAACTCTGCGCAAGTTTTGTTTCCAATTGCTTGGACGACTGTGAGTTTTCCATTTCATCCGAAGTAACGAACAACGGTAATTTTATTTTTAGCGCTGAAAACATACTGGGAGCACCGCTGCCAGGGCTTACTTACAGCTGGTTTGTAGATGGAGAATTGATTGAAACGAATGAAGGCATCTTCTTCGATTATTCTTGGGACGATTGTGAACTCCACGAAGTAGGACTCCTTGCTAGTAGCGAGTTTTGTTCTTCCGAAGTGAGTATTTTTGTTGAGGGCGCTGGTTGTGAAAACAATTGCCCTCAGGAGATTGCTTTTGGGAATGATGGATGTAATTATTGGTTTGAAGTGGGTAGCGCTTGGCCAAATGAAAGTGTAACGTGGTATATCGGTGGTTTGGTCTTTGAAGGCGGACACTATTTTACGTACAACAATGATGGCTTTTCAGGAGAGGAAGTCATAACGGCCGTGATCAATAACGGAGAATGTGAGGCTTACCAAGTTTCTACGTGGATCAATTTTGATGATGATTGTGGCTGTTCTTCTGCTTTTGAATATATGATGTCTGATAATGGCCAATTAATGGCCTATCCGCTTGAAGCCTATGACCCAGGAATTTACTACTCATGGGTATTGGATGGGCAATGGTTTGAGGGCTCTCAGTATGAAATTGCAGCAGATCTGGAATGTGGGACTCACGAGCTCTGTCTTTACATGGAAAGCGGCAACTGTTTGTCAAATACCTGCCAAGATATTAATGTAGACTGCGCTAACTGTGATTTGAACCTTGTAGCTTTAATGGACAATTGTGCGGGCTTCTTTTATATCGAGAACCCCGGTGTTTCAGAAATCCTATGGTTTACCGAAAACGGAAGTGTTCTCTCAGGAAATGAAGTAGTGATTGAATTTGAGAATGATGGTCCGCACATCATCTGTGTAAATGCCATATTACCCGGTTGTGGTTTGCTTGATGCCTGCATAACAGTAGAAAGTGAATTCTGCGATGAAGCATGCACTCCTGTGAGTTTTGCTATGGACAGTTTTGTGGGTGAGGGCGGTCCTACAGAGGCCTACATGAACATCATTAATCAAGATGGGCAATTTTGGAGCTTGGTGGCGAGCTACACAGAAAACAACACCTTCTTCGATGGCGAACTTTGCTTGCCTGATGGATGTTACGAGGTGCTGATAGACACACCAATAGGCACAGATAACCCTGATGCATTTTTTTCTGCCGCTTTTGTTGATGGCCAGGAACTTGAGTTTACTCACGGACCAACATGGAATGGAGTGGTTTACGAATATGGTTTCGCCTTGAATAGTGATTGCGGCACAGATGAGTGCAATTTGGCCATCGATTTAATCAGCCAAAATGGGAATGCCTATCTGTTCACAGCAGAAACAGATGTTTGGGCTGAAGGAATCTCTTGGTTTGTTGATGGCGAATTCGTAGAAATGAGCGCCAATTTCGATGTCGCACTAGACCCTGGTCAGCACGAAGTTTGCGCCATGATTGAAACACCTGCTTGCCCAGAAGGTGTTTGGTCTTGTCTTGAAATCATGGTGGATGAAGACGAAATTTGTGTTCCAATCTTGTTTCAAATCTCGGTAGATGGCGAATTACTTGAAGACCTTTTAATTAGCTATAATGCCGAAAGTTTGTTGGGAAGCATCGAAGGAGAGCTGCTCTTATCAAGTATTCAAGGTGAAGCAAGTGTGCTTGCTTGCGTACCAGAAGGATGCTACAATTTAACGCTTGGCATGGAAGAAGGAGTGCTTATTCCGCTCTTGTTAAATACCTTCATTGATGGTGAATTCAGCTTCGATTATGTGATTGATCCACTAGCTCAAACGATGAGCATTGAATTTGGTGTGAATACCGAATGTTCGAATACGATCAGTGAGAACACAGAAAAACAAGACCTGCTCATTTACCCTGTACCAGCAGATCAGGTCTTAAATGTTGTTTTACCCGAAAACACTGCAGGTGCTGTTTGGGAGATCATGAATGCAAACGGACAATTAGTTGCTTCTGGTGTTATTCAGCAGGTGGGGCTAAATCGTTTCGACATTGCTGATTTTGCTGCCGGAGTATATCATTTCCAAGTGAGGATCTTGGATAATAATGAATTTGACCTCTTACAAAAAACATGGATAGTTACGCACTGATCGTGGTGCTGAGCAACTCATTTTTGCTTATCGAAAAGGACTCACATCAAGTGGGTCCTTTTTCGTTTTCAACAGCTTATTAACAATAGCTATTTAGTAATCGATTGATATTGTTGCGAATAGCTAAAGTGCCTTCCTTACTTTTGTTCAAGGCACAGAAACGTCTGTCTTAGATATGAAACCCTAATGAAGTAACAGCGTAAATAATGTTGTCTAATCGTTGTATATCAACCCTAAACTTTAAATACTTACCTAATCTTTAGAAATATGAGAGTAATCTTTACCTTCATCACAATGATGTTGGCACTTCCTTTCCTTGGAACAGCCAATGCCCAAAATGGACTTATCTGTCCAGAAACAATTACTGTAGAAGCATTGGAATGCGGCACCTATGCTATGAGCATCGAGAATGTCGATACAGAAGTTTCAGTTCAATGGATTATTAACGGTATTACAGACCAATCAACAACAGATAACACTGTATTCATGCAGTCTACTGGCGGGATGATTGAGGTAATTGCGGTTTATTCGAGCCTGGAATGTGGGACAACAGAATTAATGACTTCTTTCGAAGCACAAGATTGTGGCTGTGACGCAAATTTCGAATTTAGCCTGAATGGAAACATGCTTAGTGCCGTGCCAAGTTTGCCAGAAGATATGGAAGCTTTCTACGGCTGGTCTGTAAACGGAAGTACTGTTGAGGTAAACTACAACTTAGAATATGCTTTAGCAGCTCCAGGTGAATATGAGCTTTGCCTCACAAAAGAAGCACCGAATTGCAATATCGAATTTTGCCAAACTGTAATCTTGGAATCTGCTTGTCCAGAAGCATTGATGATTGAAGAAATCACCTGCGGAGAATACAACCTTAGTATCGCCACAGAAGATACAGGCGTGAATGTAGAGTGGTATGTTGGCGGTGTTCTTCAAGATGAAACGGGAGCAAGCATTTCATTGAGTTTAGATAACGCCGCGGTGGTTGATATCTTTGCTTTGTTTACGAGCGATGCTTGTGAAGCTGCAGAGATTGAAGACTTTATTGAAGTGCCAGATTGTGCTTGCAACGCTGATTTTGAATACACCCTAGATGGAGACATGGCTTCGTTTACACCAACACTTGCCGAAGAAATGGGAGAGGTGTTCTACAACTGGTCTGTAAACGGAAATACTGTTAGCCAATCTTACCTCTTCGATTATACCTTTGAAGAATGTGGAGATTACACCATCTGTTTAACAAAAGAAAATCCACTTACTCAGTGCAACGAAACAACGTGCCAAGACATCAATATTGCTTGTGATTGTCCAACAGCTATTGGCGTTGATAACCCAAGCTGTGGTGTTTATGTGTTTAGCATTGAGGGAGCTGCAGCAGAGGGAACTGTTACTTGGTTCGTTGCTGGTGTTGAGCAAGATGAAACAGGAACTAGCCTTGAAGTTAGTTTTGATGCAAGCGGTACCTATGATGTGTTTGCCGTGTACAATGATTTGCTTTGTGCAGATGTTGAGATGGAAACTGCAGTTGAAGTACCAAACTGTGCATGTGATGCCACCTTCACTGGTGAAGTAGTGGACAATATGGGCATGTATGAGCCAGTGTTGCCTTTCAACCCAGACTTCTTTTACTACTGGGCAGTAGATGGCAGCACAATCTTCGAAGGTTACTCATTCGAAACAACTTTTGAAACATGTGGTGAGTTTGAAGTATGCCTTCTTGTTGAAGGTTTGGATTGTGAAGCCCAATCTTGCCAAATGGCAGAAGTAGCTTGCGACGATTGTAACATCGATATCCAAGTTAACGCGGAGAATGGAGACATCTACAGTTTCCAAGCAATGACGGATGCTACCCTTGTAAACTGGTCGGTAAACGGAGAGTTTATTCAAGCTGGTTTGGAGTTTGTTTTTGAATTTGGTCAGGGAGACTTTGTTGTTTGCGCAGAAGTTAATGACCTAGAATGTACTGAAGGCGGAAGCGCTTGCGTTGACATTCACAACCCAGGAGTTGCAGATTGTACAGAGTTGACTTATGTGGTGGATTTTGAAACTACTCAAGCAGCAGACTTGATCTTGCCTTACTTGATCAGTACTTTGGATTTCGCAATTGAGAATGAAATGGAAATCAACACCTTCAACACTCAATCAACGATCAGTGCTTGTGTTGCAGATGGATGCTACAACTTTAACTTGGACATGGGAATGGGTGCAGATGCGGCCTTCTCTGTTATGGCCTACGTGAATGGTGAACTCGCTTTCACTTACAACGCAGAACCAATGGAAACAAACATCACATTTGATGTAGGGGTGAACGTAACATGTGAAGACAACGTGAACAACATCGATGCTTTGAGCATGATCACCTATCCAAACCCAACAAGCGGTGCCTTGAACATTGAACTTCCTCAAACATTGAGCGAAGTGAGCTACGTGTTAACTGATCTCACTGGGAAAACAGTTCAAAGCGCTACCTTATCTCAAGGTCTGAACAGCCTTGAACTAGGGGCTTTGGCGAACGGCATGTACAATTTAACTGTGATTGGAATGAACGGGAACCAAGCTGTTCAAATGAACAATAGAGTGATTGTTCAGCGCTAATTATTCTTAGGAAATAGATATCTAAAAGGGCTTCACTGCGGTGAGGCCCTTTTTGTTTTAACAAGGCGCATGAATAACTTGCGTTTTTTAACTGAATCCCATAGCATTCAATCGTGTAGCAAGTGATTGATTTTCCTAACTTCGCACTCGTCCAACTTTTAGGAAAAGTATCATGAAGTATCAAAAAATTAACCTCCTCACCGGATGGAGCATCTGGCTCATCGCAACGGTTGTTTACTTGCTTACCATTGAACCAACTTCCAGTTTCTGGGATTGTGGCGAGTTCATCGCATCAGCATTTAAATTAGAGGTTGGTCACCCACCAGGAGCACCATTGTTCATGATGTTGGCCAGAATGTTCTCCATGCTGGCCCCAAGTGGAAAAGAAGCAATGGCGGTGAACGTGCTTTCTGCGCTGTGCAGCTCCTTCACCATCCTTTTTCTCTTTTGGACGATCACACATTTCGCTAAGAAAATTGCCACGAAAACTTTGGCCAAAGCCACTGAACTGAGCAAAACTCAAGTTGGAGGAATTATGCTGGCCGGTGCCATCGGAGCCTTGGCTTATACCTTCTCAGATTCATTCTGGTTTTCAGCCGTGGAAGGTGAAGTTTATGCGATGTCTTCGCTCTTCACCGCCCTTGTTTTCTGGGCGATTTTAAGATGGGAGGCACTGTCTTCAAACGACAGTTCTGAACTGCGTTGGATCATTCTTATCGCTTATTTGATGGGACTTTCAATTGGAGTCCACCTCTTGAACCTCCTGGCAATTCCGGCCATCGCCTTTGTTTACTACTTCAAAAAATACCAACCAAACATCAAAGGAGTAGTTATTACTACTGTTATTTCTTTAGTGGTTTTGGGATTCATTCAATCGGGAATTATTCGCGGATTTGTTTTGCTAGCAGCGAAGTTTGAGCTCTTTTTTGTTAATTCTATGGGAGCCAGTTTCAACACTGGAGTATTGGTTTACGCGGTGGTGGTGATTGCGCTGATTTCCTTCATCCTTTGGTTCACACAAAAAAAGGGCTACGCGGCACTTAATACCATTGCTTTAGGAACTACAATGCTGCTCATCGGTTATTCCACTTTCGCGCTTATCGTGGTGCGTTCTGCAGCAAACCCGCCCATGGATGAAAACAATCCGGAAAACATTTTCTCGCTGCTTTCTTACCTCAACCGGGAGCAATATGGCGACCGACCTTTACTTTTTGGTCAGTACTTCAATACGCCAACCATCGCAGATGACCCCTACCAAGATGGAGCAAAAACATGGGTGAAAAGCTACTCGGTAAGAAAAGAAGCTAGAGGAAGAACCTCCAGTCTCATCCGCTCTTACAGAAGTGAATTCGAAGCAAAAGCCTTCGCCGAGGAGCTGGGCGAGAAGCACTTTGTTCAAGAAGAATACATCGACTCTGGTGAAAAGCGTGACGCTATTCCAAACTACGATCCAGAATACAGCGGTTTCTTCCCAAGGATGTACAGCTCTTCTGCCAACCACATTGCTGAATACAAGCAATGGAGTAACTACAAAGGATGGCAAAAAACGAGGGTTTATTTTAGTCCGTTTACAGAACAAATGATGGACCGTGAGTCTTTCGCCATTCACCTCGACCTTGAAGTTTTGGGCAATGGGAAGAGCAAAGCTGAGCTCGAAAGAGACCTAAATAAACTCTTCAGAGCCTACAAGCACAAACCAAGCGATTTCTTCACGGTTGCTTCGGCAAACGAAATTGTGGTGAAGAGTCCAGGATCTAGCCAACAACAAAGTGCAGTGCTTAACGATGAACAAGTGCGCTACGCCCTTACCCAATACCTTACGGATGTATTGAGCGAGAAACTCACTGAAGGAAGAGCTGCAGTTCAAAGCAAAGAAGCCCTCAAAAGCGAGTTGGAAAGAGCGGTGAATGAACTCATCATGAGAGCAAACCAAACCCGTTCAGAAGAAGACCGAAACCGGGCAGAATTCTACCAAAAACAACTGGCCGAACTTCAAAAAGAATTGCTCCCTTCATACGGAGAAGACTTCCGCTACTTCATGTCGTACCAAGTGAATTGGATGTATTTCCGCTACTTCATGTGGAACTTCGCAGGTAAGCAGAACGATTTACAAGGACACAAAGGCTTTATCGATGGAAACTGGCTTACAGGTTTGAATTTTATTGATGAAGAACGACTTGGAAACAGAGACGAGATCAGCCAGCAACAAAAAGACAACAAGGGCTTCAATAGGTATTATTACTTGCCCCTCTTGTTGGGCCTCATTGGTCTGATTTTCCAGTTGCTGAAAACACCTAAAGACTTCTCGGTAACTGCGCTTTTATTCCTTTTAACCGGTTTGGCAATTGTGGTTTACTTGAACCAGTACCCACTTCAGCCAAGAGAGCGTGATTACGCCTACGTTGGGTCATTCTACGCCTTTGCTATTTGGATTGGCCTTGGTGCATACGCCTTGTTTGACGCGGTGAATTTGAAATGGAAAGACTTCGGACCAATGGCGCTTTTGACCGTGGGTACAGGAATCGTGCTCTTAACAGTTGAGAATATTGTGGGCGATGATAATGTGTGGTCGCTTTCTATCCTCTACATGAGTGGAATTGCACTTGCTGCGATGGCATTGATGAAAGTTCTTGGTAGTAATTCCGCTTTGCGCTTAGGTGCTGCCGGACTCATTTGCATCATCGTCCCTGGAGTGATGGCTGCCGATGGTTGGAACGACCACTCTCGTGCTAAGAGAACTACCGGTGTGGACTTTGCTAAAAACTACCTCGATAGCCTTGAACCCAATGCTATCATCTTCACTAATGGAGATAACGACACCTTCCCATTGTGGTATGTGCAAGAGGTAGAAGGCTACAGAACCGATGTTCGTGTGGTTAACCTGAGCCTTTTGAATACCGATTGGTATGCCGACCAAATGAAACGCGCGGCCTACGAATCTGCTCCTGTGCCTTTCTCGGTGCCTGAATACCAATACAGACAAGGAACACGAGATGTGGTTTTGTTGAACCCACCTGCAAATAGAGAAGATCCTTATGTTAACTTGAGTGAAGCCATGAAAGTGGCAACAGACGACAACATGCGTAGAGATTTTGGTGATGGAAAATCGTATGCTTACCTCCCATCTTATGCCTTGCGTATTCCTGTTGATTCAGCTGCTGTTGTTAACGCTGGGGTAGTAGCTCCTGAAGATGCCGATCAAATTGTTGATGCCATCGAATGGACCATCACAGATGGTGGAGATCGTCCGAAGAGCTACTTGTTGAAAAACCACTTCCTCGTTCTCGACCTCTTGAACAACAACGATTGGAGCAGACCAATTTACTTTGCGGTAACTACTGGTCCGGATTCATACATAGGCCTTAACCAATACTTCCGCCTCGAAGGTTTGGCTTACCGTTTTGTGCCTGTGAAATATCCAGAAAACAGAAACCCGAACGTTCTTGGAGGCTTTGCTAGTGATTTGATGTATGAGAAAATCATGAACGACTTTCAGTGGGGTGGTATGGATGACGTTTCTGGAAATGGGGTGTATATGGACGAGAACAACAGAAGAATGTCAGACAACCTGCGTCTTCAATTCTCGAACCTTGCAGAACAACTTATCGAAGAGAGCAAGAACAAAAAAGCACTCAATGTGCTAGATAAGGTTGTTGAAATCACGCCAGAAAAGAACTTGCCTTACGATAGAATCATGCTTCCTATTATCGAAAGCTTGTATGAACTGAGTTCTAACGATACCCTGAAAACAGGGGCTGCAATCAATAGTGATTTGAGTGCGGAAGATCGTGCAAGAGCGAAAGAGCTTGCAGACCAGGTGGGCGAGCGCTTGTTCAGTATTTTCGAAGATGAAACCGACTATTACTTAAGCCTTGACCCAGAATACTATAACGAAATTGTGGGCGAAGTGGGCTTGATGAAGCAAATCAACGAGCGTGTTCAACAGGTACTGAGCTTCTATCACCCAGAAGACCCTAAAGCCAAAGAATGGAATGATCGACTTAAAACGATATCGAAGAAAATTGAAGCCAAAGAAAAAGGCGTAACAATTCTTGACGATGTTGAGTTTTAACAAGAGAAAAAATGAGAATAAAAAAGGGGATGCGTAAACATCCCCTTTTCTTTCTAATTAATTTTAACCAAAACGAATTAACTAAATAAGCTTACTTCCTTATAACCACGAGGAAACTTAACTGTCTTACGCGTGCGTTCGTAATAATTGCTCCAAAGCGGACCATTAAAGTCGTAAACATCTTGTGATGCCTTTTTCTCTGAAAGATGAGGTTTCGTTGTCTTCATGTTACAAGTAGTTTAGCGTTGTATTACAATGACGCAGCAGTTTAAAAAAGGGTTGCACAAACAGTTCTTCGATGATGGAGTTCGTCTCACCCACTCATATTTCCTAACTTTCGCTCCTGTAGATTTTATATATGTTGAAGCCATTTAAAATTTTTGTTGTTGAAGATGATCCATTCTATGGAGAGCTTCTCGAGTACATCCTAAATCGAGACCCGGAGTTGGAGGTTGAACTCATGACCAGCGGTAAAGAATGCCTCAAAAACATGTATAAAAACCCGGATGTGGTGACCCTCGATTACGGCCTGAGTGACATGAACGGTTTGGAGGTTATGGAGAAGATCAAAACAGCCAATCCAAGTGTGGAGATTATTGTGGTTTCGGGTCAAGAAGACGTGGCTACAGCAGTGAATATTTTAAGAAATGGCGCTTACGATTATTTGGTAAAAGACGAAGAAGCCAAGGATCGTATTTGGAATTCTGTTCAAAAAATCCGCGACCGAAAGCGCTTAGAATCGGAGTTAGATGAGCTTCGTGTAGAGGTAGGGAAAAAGTATGAAGTGGCTAATTTCATTGGTCAGTCAAAACCCATAGAACAAGTCAAAAGCTTAATTGGCAAAGCCATATCAACCAACATTACCGTTTCCATTACAGGTGAAACGGGAACTGGTAAAGAAGTGGTAGCAAAAGCCATTCACTACAATTCTACCAGAGTTAAAGGCAACTTTGTTGCTGTAAACGTAGCCGCCATTCCCAATGAACTTATCGAAAGTGAACTCTTTGGTCATGAAAAAGGCGCATTTACAGGAGCAAATGTTACCAGAAAGGGAAGGTTTGAAGAGGCAGACAAAGGAACCCTGTTCCTAGATGAAATTGGTGAGATGAACCTCAATATGCAAAGTAAGTTGCTCCGTGTGCTGCAAGAACGAGAAGTAACCCGCGTGGGGGGCAACAAGTCCATAAATCTGGATGTTCGTGTTTTAGTGGCCACCCATAAAGACCTCGCCAACGAAGTAAAAGAAGGAAGGTTTAGAGAAGACTTGTATTACCGTTTGTTGGGTTTACCCATCACCCTGCCTCCGTTAAGAGATCGAGGTAACGACATTTTACTTTTAACCCGCTTTTTCTTAGATACTTTCGCCAAGGAAAACAAAATGAAACCCAAACTGCTATCGCCCCAAGCCAAAAATAAACTCCTCAATTACTCCTTTCCAGGGAACGTGCGAGAACTCAAAGCCATTGTTGAATTGGCGGTTGTGATGAGTGATTCTGATGTGGTTGAAGAGGAAGATGTTCGATTAACGCCACTCAACCCGCTTACAGACTTCTTGAGTGCAGAAATGAGCTTGAAAGAATACAGCCAGAAAATTTTACGTCATTTTTTAGACAAGTACGACCAAAATGTACTCTTAGTGGCAGATAAGCTTCAAATAGGAAAATCTACCATTTACAGGATGTTGAAGGAGATGGATTAACCTTTATCGCTCACTTTAATTAAACGCTGCGTTCGAACCAGAGTAGGGGTAATGAGCTGGAGAAAGTAAATTCCTTCTTCGAGGTGAGCCAATTCCAAATCTCCGCCTTGAAAACCATTTAAGCGAAAGACTTCTTTGCCACGAATGTCTAAAATCAACAAATCAACAGGCTGGTTGACTTCCAGAACACAGTCGCGGTGCACAGGGTTTGGAGAAAGCATAAATGAGAGCGGTTCTTGCTCCGCACCAAGCGAATAATTGCGTGCATCTGGCTTCCCTTCAGCCCGAAAAGAAAAAGGCATCAACAAAAAGATGAAAGATATGAGTAAGGTAAACACTTGCATATTTTCTTCTACGCAATAACAAAATCAAAGTTGCATTGAGTAGGGGAAGCATTTTACACTTTGTACCTTTGCCCTCGAAAAGGAATGGAAAAGAAACGCATCGTCATATTGGCCTCCGGAGGTGGAAGCAACGCCGCTAAGATCCTAGAGTATTTTCAGTCGAAGGAGCAGGCAGAGTTTGTTTTGGTGGGAAGCAACAGACGAGAAGCTGGTGTTGCTGCACATGCCAAGCGTTTTGTTGTGCCCATGCTCTTCTTTACCAAGGCGGAAATGGAAGAAGGCCAAGTGCAAAAGCTCTTACAAAACTTAGGCACAGACCTTATCGTTCTAGCCGGTTTCTTGTTGAAAATACCCGAAGCACTTGTTGAGGCTTTCCCAAACAAAATCATCAATATTCATCCAGCCTTACTACCAAAATATGGCGGAAATGGAATGTATGGAATGAACGTTCATCAAGCAGTAAAAGCAGCAGGTGAGAAGGAATCAGGAATTACCATCCATTACGTGAACCAACACTACGATGAAGGGCAGATTATCTTTCAAGCCACAACGGCTTTAGAAACAAGCGATACGCCAGACATCATAGCAAAGAAGGTCCTCGCACTCGAACACGAGCACTTTGCAAAAGTTATCGAATCAATCTTATAACAATGAATTTTAATTTTACAGAGTTCTTTTCTGCAAGCATGGTGATGTTTGCGGTGATCGATATTATTGGATCTATTCCACTACTGGTCGACATCAAAAAGAAAACCGGTGAAATCAACGCGAAAAAAGCCACTTTCGTCTCACTGATCATCATGGTGAGTTTTCTTTTTCTGGGTGAAGGAATCATTAAGCTCTTTGGTATTGAGGTGCATTCTTTTGCTGTGGCGGGTTCTTTTGTACTCTTTTTCCTTTCTTTAGAGATGATTTTAGGAGTTCAGCTCTTCAAACCCAGCGAACACAGCACAAAAACGGCAGCCATTGTACCGATTGCCTTCCCCATCATTGCAGGTGCGGGTACCATGACGACCCTCATTTCATTGCGAGCAGAATACCAGCAGATCAATATCCTAGCAGCCATTTTTGTAAACATGATTTTGGTATATGCCGTTCTCAAACTAACGAAGCGCATTGAAAAGCTTTTGGGTGAAGGAGGAATTGCTATTTTGCAGAAGGCTTTCGGAATCATCCTCTTGGCCATTGCCGTAAAATTATTCACCGCTAACGTGAGCAAACTCTTTTGAAAATAGTTGAAGTTTATACCGATGGCGGCGCGAGCGGAAACCCCGGTCCGGGAGGCTATGGCGTTTACCTGCGTTATGGAAACCACGAGAAGGAATTTTCGGAAGGTTTTCGCTTAACCACCAACAACCGCATGGAGCTCCTAGCGGTGATCAAAGCCCTAGAATGCCTCACCAAGCCCGGACAAAACGTTCATGTCTATTCCGATAGCAAGTATGTGGTGGATGCTGTGGTGAAACGGTGGGTGTTCAATTGGGAGAAGAAGAACTTTGAGAAGAAAAAGAATCCCGACCTCTGGAAACGATTCCTCGCGGTTTATCGTCAGCACGAAGTCACCTTTCACTGGGTCAAAGGTCACGCCGGTAATCCCTTGAACGAAAAGGTGGATGAATTGGCTGTTGCTGCATACAAAACGGGAAATCTGTTGGTGGATGAAGGGTATGAAGCAGCTACAAAACCACCAAAGTCGCTATTTTAAGTTGCTCGATTCATCAAGTTCTTCTAAAATCGACATTCGTTAATCAATGTTCGATATTTCTTTTTTTGTTGAACAAAGAATCTCGATGAGGGATTTTAGATTTTCTCATCATTGCTTTCAAGCTTCTGAAATCGACATTCAAGAACATTTCTATCTAATCTTTGGTATTAAACCTTAAATTTGCCCCCGAAAATCACGCACTATGAGAACTGATCTTTATCAAGGACACGATTACTATAACATGGACGACCTTCTTAGCGAAGAGCACAAGTTGATTCGTGAAACCGCCCGAGCTTGGGTAAAACAAGAAGTATCACCCATCATCGAAAAGGCTTTCGAAGACGGGAAATTCCCAAGACACCTGCTAAAGGGTATTGGCGAAATTGGTGGGTTTGGTCCGTACATCCCTGTAGAATATGGCGGTGCTGGCTTGGATCAAATTTCTTACGGGCTCATTATGCAAGAGCTCGAACGTTGCGATTCTGGTTTGCGTTCTACTTCTTCAGTACAAAGCTCTTTGGTGATGTACCCCATTTGGAAGTACGGAAACGAGGAGCAACGAATGAAGTACCTTCCGAAATTGGCAACGGGTGAGATGATTGGTTGTTTCGGACTTACTGAGCCAGACCACGGTTCTAACCCAGGTGGAATGACCACCAACTTCAAAGACATGGGCGACCACTACCTCCTCAACGGAGCGAAAATGTGGATCTCCAACGCACCTTTTGCTGATATCGCAGTGGTTTGGGCGAAGGACGAATCTGGACGTATTCACGGCTTGGTGGTTGAACGCGGAATGGAAGGGTTTTCTACCCCAACTATGGGCGGGAAATGGAGCTTGAGAGCTTCAGACACGGGTGAGTTGATTTTCGAAGACGTGAAAGTACCTAAGGAGAACTTGCTTCCGAATAAAAGCGGATTGGGTGCACCACTTGGTTGCCTCGACTCTGCGCGCTACGGAATTGCTTGGGGAGCTATTGGAGCAGCTTTGGACTGCTATGATGTTGCTCTTCGTTACTCAAAAGAAAGAATCCAATTTGACCGACCAATTGCTGGTTTCCAATTGCAACAAAAGAAATTGGCAGAGATGATCACCGAAATCACTAAAGCACAATTGCTCACCTTCCGTTTGGGTCAGCTCAGAAACGAAGGAAAAGCTACTAGTGCTCAAATCTCAATGGCGAAAAGAAACAATGTTGACATGGCCATCAACATCGCACGTGAAGCACGCCAAATCTTGGGTGGAATGGGAATCATCAACGAATACCCCATCATGCGCCACATGATGAACTTGGAGTCGGTAATTACCTATGAAGGTACACACGACGTTCACTTGCTCATCACAGGACTAGACATTACCGGTGAAAACGCCTTTAAATAGTCGATTCGTCGACCTACTACTCAATAAATCCTCGCTGCGAAAGTTGCGGGGATTTTTTTTGGAAATGCTAAACTGGCTCGAATAGTATCACAAATGAATTTCCCAAATTCACGCATTCCCAATTCCAAACTCCCAATCCCCATCCTCAATCACAGGAAATTTCTTCCTAAAATCAGCTAATTCAGGATACGACAAGCTGGTTTTTATCAGGGCGGGCTCGAAGGGAACGGCAGCGGCCAAATCCACTCCTTTGGGGTCAATCACTCCAGAATTACCCGAATAAATGTGTTCATTAAGGTCTTTTCCAACCCGGTTGCAAGCAATAACATAGCATTGGTTTTCAATGGCTCGGGCTTTCAATAAAATGCTCCAAGGTTCTGAACGCACCGCTGGCCAGTTGGCCACGTAAACAGCAGCATCGTAAATCGGTAATCCGCCGGAGTTCATGTTCCTGCTCCAAATGGGAAAGCGAAGATCGTAACATATAAAAAGACCAATGCGCCAACCTTTACATTCCACCACCAAGCGCCTTTCACCTGCAGCGAAATGTTCGTGCTCACCGGCAAAGGTGAAGAGGTGGCGCTTATCATAAAATGAAGTACTTCCATCTTCGGCCACCCAAAACAAACGATTGAAAAAACGCTCGCCGTCCTTTACTTTAACACTTCCCGTAATGCAGGCCTGTTTTTCTTTTGCTACAGATTTCATCCACTGCAAAACGTCCATTTCCTCATCAAATACCGCGGCAGATTCAGTTTCCAAGGAAAAACCCGTAGTAAACATCTCGGGCAAAACAATCAGATCGCTGTCGCCAGCTTTGATTTCTGCAAGCACTGCTGTAAAGTGACTCAAATTCGCGGCTTCATCATCCCAATGAATGATGTCTTGAACCACAACAACCTTTAATTCTTCTTTCACCTTACTCATTTCAAAAGGGTTTTGGAGATTTTATGCAAGCGCTTGGCGGCTTTCAACAGCTCATCGTCTTCCTTCGCGAAGCAAAAACGCAAGACATGATCTTGCACAGGGTACTGGTAAAATACGGAAATGGGAATGGACGCAATGCCAAAATCCACGGTCCAATCTTTGGCCACTTTGGTGTCGGCATCATCGCTCAGTTTTTTATAGTTCAACACTTGAAAGTAAGTTCCAGCACTGGGCTGAAATTCAAAAGCACTTCCCCCCAAAGCCTGAAGAAAGAGGTCGCGCTTTTTTTGATAGAAGGTCCCCAAACTTTCTTCCGGACGCTCGCCTTTCATGTACTCGGCCAGCGCCACTTGAACGGGCGTGTTGCAGCAAAAAACGTTGTACTGGTGCACCTTCCGAAACTCGCTCATCAGTGCTTCTGGTCCGCACACATAACCGGTTTTCCAGCCCGTCACATGAAATGTTTTTCCAAACGAACCAACAATCAACGAACGCGAAACCAACTCGGGATGAGAAGCTGCACCAAGATGTTTCTGGCCGTCGAAAACAATGTGCTCGTAAACTTCATCGCTCAAAACAATACAATCTGTTCCCTTGGTGATTTCGGCCAAAGTAGCAATGTCTTTAGCGCTCATCATGGTTCCTGTAGGGTTGTGTGGGGTGTTGATGATGATCATTTTGGTGCGCCTACTGAAGAGCTGTTTCACCTGCTCCCAATCAATTTGGTAATGAGGCGCCCTCAAGGCCACTTGATGCACTTTGGCTTGAACCAACTCCAGTGCTGGAACATAGCAATCGTAAGCGGGAGTGAAGACAATCACTTCGTCGTTTTCCCGCACCAAAGCCTGTATGGCAGTAAACAAAGCTTGAGTGGCCCCAGCGCAAATGGTGATTTCTTTTTCTGGGTGATAGGATACCCCATCTCTGCGCTCAAATAGGGCACTCACTTCTTCGCGAAGCGGCAACCAACCGGCCATGGGCGCATATTGATTGAAACCCTGTTTCATGGCTTTAGCGGCCTTCTTGATCAACTTCGGGTCGGGCGCAAAACCAGGGAAGCCTTGCGATAAATTGATGGCCTTATGTTCCTGCGCTAAAGCAGACATGACGGTGAATATGGTGGTTCCCACTAAAGGGAGTTTGGAGCTTACACGAGAGGAAAAATGGGGCATAAATCGAATAAATAATGCTTTAAAGATACTTCTGATCGCTAACGAAAGCGAGGACTTAAAGATACATTTTTGTGCTGTGAACGGACTCCTTTTTCTGGCTGAAGTAAAATCGTGTGGTCAATAAGTCATGCCCATTTATAAGTCGAAAATCGGCCAAATACTTCCAGTTTTCAGGTGATTAAGGACTTATCTGAAATTCGAAAGCAAGTTTTTCTTATCTTTATCATCCTTTTGACTAACAGCATGTTAACCAAAATAACCAAGATGAAAAACCTACTACTACTCGCTTTTGCCCTTGTTCTTTGCACTTTTAGCAGCTCGGCCCAACTCGCAGATCGCGTGCCAGGACAGTTGATTGTGAAACTCAAATCCATTGATCAAAAAGACGATCTTACCCGCCAATGTCAGAACCTTCACGGGGTGAACATTGAAGCAAAAGTCAATCGGATTCTCTCGAAAAGAAGCAACATTGTTTTGCTCGAATTTGACGAAAGTGCACTTTCTGGAGAAAAAACGTTAGACATCTTAAGGGCCCTTCCACAAGTAGTGGCGGCGCAATTCAACCATACGGTTACAGAAAGGGCTACCATCCCTAACGATCCGCAAATTGGGAGTCAATGGCACCATGTGGACGCCTCCGATAACGATATTGATACCGATCTCGCTTGGGACATTACAACGGGTGGAACAACAGTGAACGGCGATGAAATCGTGGTTTGTGTGATTGAAGGTGGAGGGTCGAATTACAACCACCAAGACCTGATTGATAATCATTGGACCAACACCCAAGAGATTGATGGAAACGGAATTGATGATGATGGAAATGGATATGTTGATGACGTGAACGGTTGGGATCCGGTATCGGGAACAGATAATATTGGCGCTGGCGGACACGGAACTGCGGTTTCTGGGATGATTGGTGCTAAAGGAAACAACGGTATTGGAGTTGCAGGTGTGAACTGGGACGTGAAAATCATGCAAGTTGAAGTGGGTGGTTTAAACGAAGCCAATGTGATTGCAGCCTACAGCTATCCCTACGACATGCGTGCGATTTACAATGCAACAAATGGAGCGCAAGGTGCTTTTGTTGTAGCTACCAACGCCTCTTGGGGTATTGATAACGCCAACCCGGCCAACTATCCTGTTTGGTGCGCATTTTACGACGATTTGGGTGCTGAAGGTATCCTCAACTGTGGTGCTACAGCCAATAACAACGTGAATGTTGATGTGGTAGGAGATATGCCAACGGGCTGCTCTAGCGATTACATGGTAGCGGTTACGGCAACAAACAGCTCCGACGCTAGAACATTCTCCGGATATGGCGCTACAAGCATTGATCTTGGCGCACCTGGAGAATCCGTTTTTCTTCCTTCGGGAAGCACTTCTTACTCCAATACCTCAGGAACAAGCTTCGCATCACCTTGTGTGGCTGGTGCTATTGCCTTGATGTATTCGGCGCCATGCTCTGATTTAGCAGCATTGGCCATCAGCAACCCTCAACAAGCAGCGGATTTAGTAAGAACGTACCTTTTTCAAGGTGTTGACCCAGTAGCACAGTTGGCGAGCGAAACGGTAACTGGCGGACGATTAAACGTGAAAAATTCTCTTGACCTGATCCTCAACAATTGTGGTCCGCTTCCTCCTTGCGACCCCGTGAGCATTGCCGGAACAAGTGAGTGTTATTTTGATGATGCTGCAGGACAAATACGTGCAGGTATTGATGTAAGTGTGAGCATTTCTGAAAACTTCTGCGAGGCAACAAGCTTGTGCTACGCAGAAAACAACGGCGGCTTTACTTGCATTGATTTAATCGCAGCTGGCGAAGAACTCAGTAACGTGAGCAACTATTTCTTAAGCAACTTAAACCCCAACGCCAACTACCAAGTGTATTTCACCACGGCAGATGGCACTTCAAACACCATCACCATTTCAACAGCAGATTGCTCCAACGAAGTGGCAGCTTGTACTAATCCTTTAGCTACAAACTACAACGCCAATGCTACCATTGATGATGGCTCTTGTGTCATCCCTTGCGAAAATGTCACACTCACCTTGGATACCGATTGCTGGGGTTATGAAGTGAGCTGGCAGTTAACAGACAGCCAAGGAAATGTGATTGCTTCCGTAAATGGAACCTACGGAAATCAACAAAGCTATACGTGGACAGGCTGCCTCGACTACGGTTGTTATACCTTTAGTATTCAAGATAGTTTTGGCGATGGTCTTGCAGGAATTGCCAGTGGTTGTGCAGTGGATGGAAATTACAACATGGTGGACTCCCAAGGAAATGTGCTTTTCCAAATGGGTACACCAAACTATGGAGCCGGAACCTCACACGCCTTTTGTGTGCCAGTTGCTTTGCCAGGATGTACGGATGCAGCAGCGTGTAACTACAATCCAGCAGCAAGCACTGATGATGGCTCTTGCGAATTCCTCTCTTGCGCTGGATGTACCGATGCAGCGGCTTGTAACTACGATGCTAGTGCAACAATCAACGATGGTTCATGTGAATCACTTTCTTGCGCGGGTTGTACAAATTTAGCAGCCTGTAATTACGATGCCACAGCAACAATCGACGATGGTTCTTGCGACTTGCTTTCTTGCGCGGGTTGTACTGATGCTGCAGCTTGTAATTACGACGCCACAGCAACAATCGACGATGGGTCTTGCGACTTGCTTTCTTGCGCGGGTTGTACTGATGCTGCAGCTTGTAATTACGATGCAACAGCAACAATCGACGATGGATCTTGTGATTTGACGTCTTGTGTAGGGTGTGCTGATGCCGCAGCTTGTAATTACGATGCCACAGCAACAATCGACGATGGGTCTTGTGAATTCAGCTCATGCGTTTGTCCGGGAGACATGAATAACGACGGTTCTCGCGATGTATCCGACCTGCTTATGGTGCTGGGTAGTTTTGGTTGTAACGGTGCTTGCGGACCGCCTGATATGAATACTGATGGAGTCGTGAACGGGGGCGATGTACTCATGTTCTTAAGCTTCTTCGGAACAAACTGTCCTTAAGTATTGCCATGAAAATATCCAAAGCCTTTCTGTGACTTCACGGGAGGGCTTTTTTATGCTTGAAACAATCTCAAGACACATACTTTAAAGCCATTTTTCCCTCTCGATAATTGCTTATACTTGCCCATTCAACAGAGTTCAATCACCCCTGAGGTGCAAGATTAAAACTTAAAACAATGGCATCAGGCTTTTTTGCCCTTCTCGACGATATCGCCGCAATCATGGACGATGTAGCCACCATGAGCAAGGTAGCTACGAAAAAAACGGCTGGAATATTGGGCGATGATCTTGCCGTAAATGCGGAGAAAGCAACAGGTTTTGTTTCGAATCGGGAAATCCCAGTGCTTTGGGCCATCACCAAAGGGTCTTTTCTCAATAAGCTGATCATCCTGCCCTTGGCATTTTTGCTCAGTGCCTATGCGCCTAAAGTCATTGTATATATCTTAATCACCGGTGGTCTTTTTCTAGCCTATGAGGGCGTTGAAAAAATCAAAGAATACCTTTTCCCTCATCCCACTGAAAACCACAACCGAAGAAACAAGCTCATCAAAATGAGCAAAGCCGAAGCCTTGGAACACGAGAAGAAAAAAGTGAAGTCGGCTGTTTTCGTCGATTTTATTTTATCCGTGGAAATCGTAATTATAGCTTTAAGCACCGTACTAAATGCAACATTGAAAGTACAGATTATTACGGTTAGTGTGGTGGCGCTATTGGCAACCGTCGGGGTTTATGGTATTGTTGCGCTGATAGTGCGAATGGATGATTTCGGACTCAAACTTATCGAAAGGAGCAGTTCAAGTGCAAAGGCTTTAGGGCGTTTTCTTGTTCAAGCCTTACCTAAGGTCATAAAAACACTTAGTGTGGTAGGAACTGTTGCACTCATTTTGGTCTCAGGAGGAATTTTCACTCACAATGTGCCCTTCATTCACGACCTATTTCACAATTGGGTTGGACTTGTGGCCGATATTTTTACCGGGCTTATTATTGGTACAATAGTTCTTCTGATCGTTGAAGGCATCAAGAAACTAAAGGCAAGTTTTTAAACTGAGACGGACACCCTGCGCAGCGAAGTGTTTTATCGAACTATTGCCACTTTTCCCATATTCCTGGCGCTTCCGTCAGCGGTGCTGCAAAACACGAAGTATACGCCAGTGGCTACCTTTTCACCGTTAAAGTTCTTTCCGTCCCATACGGCTCTACCACCCAAACTAGTGCCTGAGTAAACGGCATTTCCCGCAGCATCGGTAATTCGAACATCAGTTTCAAAGGCCAAACCGTCAATGGTAATCAAACCTTCATATCCCGGTTCAACAGGGTTGGGATATACTTTTACTTGGTTGATTTCTTGGTCGAAATTGGTTGCGCTTCCCAGAAATGAGCTAATACCGTTTTGAGTAGCAAAAAATACTTCACCATTGCGCTGATTCAAAGCGATATCTTGAACGTTATTACTGAGCAAAGGGCTATTTTCCTCAGTGAAATGAGCCAACTGCTGCAAGCCATCTTCACTAAATAAATAGGCCCCTGAGCTTCTTGTTCCCACCCATTTTCGGTTCGCACCGTCGATGTCAATGCACGTTACCACTTCGGTTTCAAGCAAAATTTGAACATTGCCATCTTGGGTGATGAGGATTTCCTGAGCATCAAAATTATCGCTCTCAAAAATGCTTTGTGGTGCATAGAAAACAGCGATTCCTCGTTCGGTTCCAATCCAAATTTCACCGTCCAAATCTTCTTCCACACAAAGCACTTCGTTGCTTGGAAGTGCTCCATCACCCTCTTCCTGACTAAGTAAACGGTAATTGTCGTCGTTCGCAGAACTCAGCGATTCGCCCGGATCAAGCACCATCAAACCACCGCCCCTGGGCAGCACCATCCACACATAACCATTTCGAGCCACTTTCACGTCGCCCACCAAATCGTCAGAACCTAAGTCGTTACCAAACTCAAAAGCGGCAAAGCTACCACCGGCGGTGAGTAAATTCAAAGGAGTATCAGAATAGGTATTGGTAAACCACAAGTTGCCGTTGTTATCGAAATCTACGCCACCAACGCCTACCCAACCCTCGTTGTTCCCAGAGCGCACTTGTAAGGTGCTGTTGTCTGCATTGTAAATGTTTGCTACCACTCCGTTTCGTACTTCAATCAAACCTTCTTCCCAACTTCCAAGCATCACGCGATTGGTGTTTGTTGGGTCGATGCTCACGGCAATGTAATCGTTAATTGAACCAATACTGTTTTCACCTTCAACTTGCGGAACAACGGTCCATCGGTCATCAACCAAACCATAGGTTCCGTCTTTCAAATAGTTGTTCGCCCAAATAATGTCCACGGCACCAGAGGCTACCCAAATAGCATCGTTAAAGGCATCAATACGAAATGCACCGTTTGAAGGAGGCCCGGCAGGCACCAACTGCTGTTCAGAATTATCGCCACCCCATTTCATTAAGCCGCCAAATTCAGTGGCTATCCAAATGGTATTGTCTGCAGTGATTTCAGCATCAAAAGGATTACTCAATACCCCTTCAATAAAATTCCGAAGACCCAAAGAGTTATAGTTAATGTCAAATCGTTCTGTTCGTTGAAAGGTGGTCACCACCAACTGATCTGCCGACGAGGAAATACTTCTGTACCCGCCATCAGACAAATTAGGCACGGTGCTCCAATCACTAGAGCTTAAAGGTGTTTGCCAAAGCGCTGAATTATTGCCGTTTTCATACAAAGCAATGAGGCGATCATTAAAAATGGTGAGGTCTGCATAAGGCTCGTCTTCCAAAGGCAAGTCGCTTCGTTTGGTCCAGTTCTGGAAATTGGCAAGGAAAGGGTTGTTGAGCTCAGCTTCGTAAATTCCAGATTCAGTGGCGGCAAACCAATGGCTATCGCTATGCACTAGGGTGTTTACTTCAACAATGTCGTTCTGACCATTAATGAACCAAGTGTCGGCCACTTCTCGACGCTCAAGATCAAGAACTACAATCCCAAATCCACAGCTCAAGTAAGCTTTTCCGTCTAAAAACAAGATGTCATTGATTCGCTTATTTCCCACAAAACTGCTCTGTTTGATATCGGAAATATTCACAATGCTTTCACCCAAAATCAAGTCAAGGTTTCCGCTGGTGTAACCAATAACCAGAATGTCTGAACTGTTCAAGTAAGCGATGGAGGAGATGCTCGACTCGCTGAGGCCATTGGTTTTGCTGAAGGTCATGATACTATTGTCTTCCAAAGAATAGTAGAAAACAGAGTAAGGCGTAGCGGCAAATATCTTGTTGCTTCCAATGCTCACATCAATGCTTTCTTCATAAGGAAGGTGGTCTCTCCAAGTGCCCACTGGAATCTGGGCAAGGAGGGAGGTGAAAGAAAGGACTAAGGCAAGCGTTAAGAATGGTTGTTTCATCGTTCTTGATGGTTTTGGCTCTTGTAGCAACGACAAATATGTCGAAAAGGTATGGTACAATTGAGATCTTTTTCTGTGAATTGAGCTATTGGTCGGAAGGCTTCAAGGTGTAAACCATTCTGCCATTGTCGAATTCAGGCGCTATAACATCCCAGCAAATCAACTGCGCGAGCATTTCTTCGGTGTGGTCAAAATTCAAGCGCGTAATGCGAGAAGCGGTTTTAAACGCCACTTTTCCACGTCGGTGCAAGTAATCAAAAAGAGCTCGTTCTCGTTCGGTATACTTGAAATCATTGGGTTTGAGGGTTTTTCCGTGTTCCCAAACTTTCACCATCACACCGTTAACTTTGAGGTTGTTATCATTCTTGCGCATGTAAGCAATCCAATCTCCACTTTCATCAAGTGCGTAATGTGGTCGATTTTTACTGGGTTCAATGATCACTTCGAGGATGTTCCTAAATTCAGCTTTCCAGATTTGTGTGGTGAAAGCAACATAGGGCTTACAGTACATCTCAGCTGCGGCCTCAATCATGTGGAACTCTTCTTGAGGGTCTACACCGCTCACACTTCCGTTATCTTTAACACCAATCAATAGCCTACCGCCATCAGTGTTGGCAAAGGCACTGAGCGTTTTGGCAATTTTCTTCGAATCCTCAATGCGGGTTTTGAAGTCTTGTTGCTGATGTTCTCCTTCCTCTATAAGTCGGTAGATGTAAGACATAAGGCAAGCACTTATTGGTGAACTTCTTTATTGTTTCTGAGAAGGAGAGAGGATGACCTTCACCACCGTACCATTTTCATAGATGAGGTGGGTTTCTTTTTCTCCTGTTTTCTCATTGTATATAATATACTTTCCGTTCCGCTTGTTCGCTATGTAGTTGGCTTCTTCAATTAATCTTCCAAAACGAGAGTAGGTTTTAGCTGTTCCGGTCATCTTACCATCTTCCATTTCATGGCTTCGCTGGAGTCCACCATTCGGGAAATAATACTTCCACAAGCCGCTCGGTTTTCCATCCTTAAATTCACCTTCATTTGCCATGGTTCCAGAGCTGTTCTTTTTCATCCAAGCTCCGTGCTTCTCTCCTTTGGTGTTATAGGTGCCAGATTCGTCGATCTGACCATTGTCGTAATAAATGGTCCATTCACCCACCTTAAAATCGTTGAGCCAATCGCCTTCGAAATGCTTCACACCGTTGGGGTAATAACCGAGCCAATGTCCTTTCATCTTACCTTTTGAATAGCTGCCCTGATCTTTAGGATTTCCGTTTTCATACCAGCTTTCCCAAAGGCCTTCTTCTAAATCGTCTTCAAAGCTTCCTTTCATGAGTTCCTGTCCGTTTTCAAACCAGAATACCCATTCATCCGACTTCTTGCCCTTCTCAAAACTTCCGGTTTTCCATTTTTGTCCGCCAACATAAAAGTAATTCCAAACGCCGGTTTCTTCGCCCATTGAAAAGGCTCCCTTGGCGCTTAGTTTGCCGTTGTTGTAGAAATATTCCCAGTCGCCATCTTGTAAATCGTTTTCGAACGGACCCTTCATTTCAACGGTTCCGTCTTCCAATTGCCAGGTCCACATGCCTGTTTTTTTGCCCTTGAGATAAGAACCGCGAACATTGGCCTTGCCATTTCTATAGTATTCTGCAAATGCACCATCCAAAACGCCTGCCGTGTAGTTGGCTTCTTTTTTTATGCTGCCTTCAAAGTAGTTTTCTTTCCAAGCACCGTGCTTCAGGTCGTTCAAGTAGCTGCCGCTTTCTTTGAGGCTTCCATCAACAAAAAAACGCTGAAAATCCCCGTTTCTTAGTCCGTTTTCATAGTTGCAGCTACTCTTTAATTCTCCATCACTAAAGAACTCCCGCATTTCTCCTTTTCCTTCGCTAATCCAGACTTTACCATCTGCATCTGCTAAATAGAGGGTTTTTACCTGAGTGCTGTCATACTGTTCTTTAAGGTAGAGTGATCCATCAAGGTGGAAGTAGTTCCATTCGCCCATTTTTAGGTCGAGAGCATAAATACCTTCTTCTAGCAGCTGTCCTTCGGCGCTGAAGGTTTTGAAAATACTGTCTTGCTTGTCTCTTTTGAAATAGCCTTCATGCTTGAGTTCACCGTTTTCATGGTACTGAAGTACTTGGCCGTCGAACTCACCTAAATAGTAGTTGGCTTTTTGCATGAGTTTTCCGTTTCTGTAGAAGTAGCTCCAGGCATCGTGTTCCAAGCCGCGGATATAATCGCCCTCTGATTTTAGCTGTCCATTAGCATAATGTTCAACAAAATGTTGTTTCTGGGCGAAGGCAAAAAGGGGGCAAAGCAGTAAGAAAAGCAAGAAGCGCATATCAAAGTATTTAAAGGTCAAAAATAATATCCTCAACGAAGAGAACGCAATTCTCACCAAGGCATTATCAACAAGTACCATAAAGTTCATTCACAAAGCCACGGGATACAATGATAAAACGAGTCCGTTTTCATGCTTCATCTTAAAAAAGATGCCCTTAGATTCGGGAAATACAACGGATGTTGGTTGATCTCTGGCGGCCGATGGAGAGCTCCGATTTTCAATTGTCCTGGTCTGAAAGCCACTTTCTTGATGTTCAATCAAAGAGGGTGGCTTTTCTACTTATTAAAAAGAATCTGCCCATGTGTGGAAATTTTTTCCAATTCTATATAAATTCTTTATCTTTGCAGGCAATTAAGCGGATTTTGGAAGGAGAGGGGTGCAAGCCCCTCTTTTTTATACCTTGTTGAGAAGGCATGATTAGTGAGAAAAGCATACGCGCATTAGTAGAAGGAGAACTGGCTGATAGTCACTTATTTATAGTGGATTTAAAGGTGAGTTCAAGCAATGCTATTCGCGTACTTATCGATGGCGATGAGGGTGCTCCCATCTCTGATTGTGTTAAAGTAAGTCGGATAATCGAAGGGTCTTTGGATCGTGAAGTTGAAGACTTTGAATTACAGGTATCCACTCCAGGAGCAGATCAACCCATTAAAATTTGGCGACAATACAACAAGCATGTTGGACGCGAACTGGAAGTGAAGTTGATCGATGGAGCTAAAATAACTGGTGTACTTGAAGAAGTTAAACCAGAGGAATTGGTTCTAAAAACTCGCGAAAAAAGAAGAATCGAAGGTCGTAAAGCCAAAGAATGGGTTGAAGAAACGCATAACATTGGTGCAGCGGCAATAAAAGAAACGAAGGTGATTATATCTTTTAAATAAACGGCAATGAACAACGTCAATTTGATCGAATCTTTTCAGGAATTCAAGGAATTCAAAAACATCGATAGAGAAACCATGTTGGTGATTCTAGAAGATGTGTTCCGCAGCATGATCTTGAAAAAGTACGGAGACGATGAGCACTTTGACATCATCATCAACGCAACAACGGGTGACCTCGAGATTTGGAGGAACCGTGAAATTGTGGCAGACGGTGAAGTAGAAGATGAAAATGCAGAAATCGAATTGTCTGAAGCACTTAAAATTGAGGCCGATTTCGAAATTGGTGAAGAAGTGTCTGAGTCAATTCACTTGAACGATTTCGGTCGTAGAAACGTCTTGGCCATGCGCCAAAACTTGGTGTCGAAAATTCTCGACATGGAGAAAGACGACATCTATAAGAAATACCGTGAGCGTGTTGGAGACATCGTAACAGGAGAGATCTACCAAATCTGGAAAAGAGAAATCTTGGTGATTGATGATGAAGATAATGAGTTGATTTTGCCAAAAGACCAACAAATTCCTTCAGATTACTTCAAAAAAGGAGAAAACGTGCGTGCAGTTGTTGCAGCTGTAGACATGAAAAATAATAACCCAAGAATTATCTTGTCTAGAACCGCTCCAGAATTCCTAGAGCGATTGTTCGAACAAGAGGTTCCTGAAGTATTTGATGGTTTGATTACCATCAAGAAGATTGTTCGCGAACCGGGCGAAAGAGCTAAAGTAGCTGTGGAGTCTTACGATGAGCGAATCGATCCTGTTGGAGCTTGTGTTGGTATGAAAGGGGCTCGTATTCACAGCATCGTGCGTGAATTGAAAAACGAGAACATCGATGTGATTAACTTCACAACAAACGATCAACTTTTGATCAGCCGTGCCTTGAGTCCTGCAAAGATCTCAAGCATCACACTCGATACAGAAAACATGAAGGCCGATGTGTTCTTGAAACCAGACCAGGTTTCTTTAGCTATTGGTAAAGGCGGACATAACATCAAGCTCGCTAGCCGTTTAACCGGTTATGAAATTGATGTTTATCGTGAGAATGAAGCAGAATTGGACGATGTTGAATTGACCGAATTCTCAGACGAAATCGAAGCTTGGGTGATTGAAGCACTTAAGGCCATCGGTTGCGATACAGCAAGAAGTGTCATCAGCATGGATGAAGATGACCTAGTAAAACGTACAGACCTGGAGGCAGAAACCATTCAGGAAGTAATGCGCATCCTTAAGGATGAGCTTGAATAAATTGTAACTTCAACACCTGAAGAGAATACAGAAAGGATTATATGTCGGAAATTAACAAGGCGGTTAGATTAAGTAAGGTTGCTCGTGAATTCAACGTGGGGATCAGCACCATCGTGGATTATCTTAGCGATAAAGGCATTGAGGTAGAAAGTACCGCAAATACGAAGATCGAACCAGATGTGTACAACATTCTTTTAGACAAGTTTCAAGACGAGAAACAAAAGAAAGAGCGTGCACAAAAAACAAGCATTCAACGAACAGAGCGTGAATCTGTAACGCTTGAATCTTCAAAACAAGGTGCAGCTGAACCTGATGAGGATGACATTGAAATCGACCTTTCTGCATTCAAAACAACGGAAGACAAGCCTGCGCCAAAACCTGTTGAGAAAAAAGAAGCACCTGCTGCTCCAGAAGCTCCAGTAGAAGCAAAAGTAGAAACTCCAGCTCCAGCACCTGAAGCGCCAAAAGAAACCCCTAAAGTTGAAGCACCTGCTGCTCCTGTTGAAGAGGTAAAAGCGCCGAAAGAAGAGGCCCCTGCGCCAGTGGCTGAAGAAAAAAAGACGGAAGAAGTTCAAGAAGAAAAGTCTTCGAAGCCGGAGGTGAAAGTTGTTGGAAAAGTCGACCTAGACAGCATCCAACCAAAACGCAAGCCGAAAGCAAAAGACAATCCAGCTCCAACTCCAAAAGCATCTCCAACCCCTAAAGCTGAAGAGAAAAAGGTAGAAGAGAAAAAAGCTGAAGAAAAAGCTCCTGAAAAGGAAAGCCCTAAAGAAACTACGCCAAAAACAGAAGCGCCGAAAGCAGAATCAGCTGAGGAAAAGCCGAAAGAGGTGAAGCGGGAAGATAATTTCTTAGCAACAAACGTTACGAAGTTGTCTGGTCTAACGGTGGTTGGTAAAATCGACCTGCCAAAGGAGCCAATCAAGAAAAAACGCGAACCTGTCGCATCTTCTTCTGATCCGAATCTTAAAAAGAAACGCAAGCGTAAACGCATCTCCAAAGTTGATGTCGACGATAAGTCTGGAAACAGACCAGCTGGCGCAGGCCAAGGAGCAGGTGGAGGACAAAGAGGTCCTGCAAGAGGTAAGAAAAAACCGGTTGAAAAACCAGAAGTTACCGAAGCCGATATCCAAAGAGAAATCAAGGAAACACTTGCACGTCTTTCTGGCGGTGGTAAGTCGAAGGCGGCGAAATTTAGAAGAGCAAAAAGAGATGCTGTAGCGGAAAAAGCACAGGAAGAAATGGACCGTCAACAAGAAGAGTCGAAAGTACTCAAGTTGACAGAGTTCGTTACTGTTTCCGAGCTGGCTACGATGATGAGTGTTGGCGTAAATGAGGTGATCTCAGCATGCATGAGCCTTGGTATCATGGTGTCCATCAACCAACGTCTAGACGCAGAAACCATTAGTGTTATCTCTGAAGAGTTTGGCTATACTGCAGAATTCGTAAGCGCGGAAGTACAAGATGCAATCATCATCGAAGAAGATAGTGATGAAGACCTATCGCCACGTCCTCCTATTGTTACGGTAATGGGTCACGTCGATCACGGTAAAACATCGCTGTTGGATTACATCCGTAAAGCAAACGTGATTGCAGGTGAAGCAGGTGGAATCACCCAACACATTGGAGCTTACAACGTACAAGTAGCTGAAGGAAAAACAATCACTTTCCTCGATACCCCTGGTCACGAAGCCTTTACCGCGATGCGTGCACGTGGTGCGCAGGTAACCGACCTTGCAATTATCGTTATTGCAGCCGACGATGCGGTGATGCCTCAAACAAAAGAAGCCATCAATCACGCTCAAGCAGCAGGAATCCCAATGATTTTTGCCTTGAACAAGATCGACCGTGAAGAAGCTAACCCAGATAAAATTCGTGAAGAACTTTCACAAATGAATATCCTCTTGGAAGAATGGGGCGGTAAATACCAGTCTCAAGAAATTTCAGCCAAGAAAGGACTCAATATCGACGAGTTACTAGAAAAAGTATTGCTTGAAGCAGAAATTCTCGACCTTAAAGCGAATCCTGAAAAACGTGCCCTTGGTACGGTTATCGAGTCATCTTTGGATAAAGGTCGTGGTTACGTGAGTACCATCCTTGTAGAAGGAGGAACCCTGCGTATTGGCGACAGCCTCTTGGCCGGCCAATGGAGCGGTAAGGTGAAGGCAATGTACAATGAACGTCAACAACGCGTTACTGAAGTTGGACCAGCCATGCCAGTATCTATCCTAGGTCTTAATGGTGCGCCAAACGCGGGAGATAAATTCAACGTTCTTGAAGACGAAAAAGAAGCACGATCAATTGCAACCAAACGTCAACAATTACAACGTGAACAAGGTGTGAGAACACAGAAACACGTTACCATCGACGAACTTGGAAGACGTATTGCGCTTGGTGAATTTAAAGAGTTGAACTTGATCCTAAAAGGTGACGTTGATGGTTCTATCGAAGCATTGAGCGATTCACTCCAAAAACTCTCTACTGAGAAGATTGAAGTGAAGATCATTCATAAAGCGGTTGGACAAATTTCAGAATCTGATGTTCTCTTGGCATCTGCCTCAGACGCAATCATTATCGGTTTCCAAGTTAGACCAAGTGCAAATGCACGACGCCTAGCTGAGAAAGAAGAAATCGAAATCAGATTGTACTCTGTAATCTACAAGGCCATCGACGAAATCAAAGAAGCGATGGAAGGATTGCTCTCTGCACGTATTGAAGAGCGCATCACAGGTACAGCTGAAATCCGTGAGACCTTCAAAATCTCTAAAGTGGGAACCATCGCAGGATGTTTCATGCTCGAAGGGAAAATTCACCGAAACGACAAAGTCCGCGTTATTCGAGATGGCATCGTAATCTACACTGGCGTTCTTGGTTCGTTGAAACGATTTAAAGACGATGTGAAGGAAGTAGCCAGAGGTTATGAATTCGGATTGAACGTAGATAAGTTTAACGACATCAAAGTTGGAGACAACGTTGAAGCCTTTGAAGAGGTAGAAGTGAAACAAACACTGAACGATTAAACTGCCTTTGGGCGCTATTCTAATTATACCCATTTAAAAAGCCCCATTGCAACTAAGCAGTGGGGCTTTTCTTTTAATGCTTTTTATTTTTCTGGGTGATGGCGTATTGGCTGAAAGGGTTTAGTCTTTCCACTCTTTCTACAATGCGCTACTCTACAACGATAGACTCAATTTCGTCACGAACCACCGTTGCCCCTGGGTAAAGCTGTTTCAATTCTTGTAAACGTTGTTGAGCGGCTTCTTCTGTTCTGAAGTTACCAACAACAACCGCAAAATTCGGAGGGTACTGCTTCACATAGCAGCCTTCACGGTTTCCAGACGATACATGATTGGCCTTGATTCCTCGGGCTTCCTGGAGGTTTCCGAAATAGATCTTAATTCGGTACCCCATAATTCTTGGAGGATTCTCTTTATATAAACTGTCGAGTTTTGTGAGTAACGGACTTTGTTCCACCTTAATTTGACCAGGACGAACCAATAGTTCTTCCGCAGGAGTTTCCTCAAAAAGGCTGTCTATTACCTCATTAGTGTCGTTAATACTGTCCACAGGCATGTCTATGGGTGTTGCGTCTTGAGTTTTTTCGGCCTCATTAACGGCCTCTTTTCTAAACATATTCTTCCACCAAGGAGCATCGTCTTGTGCGCTGATGCTCAGAGAAATAAAGAGGCAGAGGGGGATAATTAAGATGCGTTTCATAGTGCTTGCTTTTAACTTGGCGAAGGTAATGTACCAAATTGAAGGCATACATTGTGCCATTTAGATTATAACGCTGATTAATTGAGTTATGAGTACAAAAATACAGGATATTCGGTGTCTCCAAGCTTTATTTAGAATGATTTTAAATTATTTACGTGGGTGACAATTTTGTGACATATACCCAAAGTGAACGCTAAAATCGCTTAAATTTGCCCCCAAAATTTCCTCCATTTTGGGCGAAATGCTAGGATACATGAACACAAGTTCAAAAGCACAATTTCGAATGAATAAGATATTGTTTAAGCTGTTTACTGCAGCATTCCTTCTCACAAGTCTTGGTACATCGGCCTCCGTATGGGAAGGCGGTAACGCTGAGAATGGTGAAGCGCTTTTTAACGCAAACTGCGCTTCTTGTCACTACACTACAGCTGAAGTACTGGCTGCTCCAGGTCTACTAGGGGTAAAGGATCGTTGGAAAGGAGTTTCTGATGAAACTTTGATTCTCTGGATTCAAAACCCACAAGCAGCAGCAGAAACGGGTGATAAATATGTGAAATCACTTGTTGAGCGTTACGTGCCTACCTATGGGTGGATGACGGCTCAAGCAGTTTCTGCTGAGGAAGTGAAAGACATCATGGCTTACGTCCAAGTGGCTGCAACGCAAGTAGCCGGTGCGGGTGACGCAACAGCCGGTGCTGATTGTCCCACCATTGGTGACGATCTTGAAGAAAGCGGAAGTGCTTCTACAACGGTTTGGTTCCTCATTCTTCTTGTCTTGTTCATCGTTGTGGCTTTGGCAGCATCTGGTGTTAGAAATTCAATCAGCAATGCAATTGCCAACGATGGTGATGCTGAAGCTGGTTTGACGTATACAGACAGAGTAAAGGCTTGGATGGGTCGTAACATGGCCTTTGTGTCCATAATCGGTTTAGTGCTTGTTGCTTATGGCGCAACCATCGGCTACCAAGCGCTTATGGGTGTTGGTGTTTACGAAGGGTATCAACCAGATCAACCAATCAAATTCTCCCACTCCATCCACGTTTGTGAAAACGAAGTAGATTGTCAATACTGTCACAGCAGCGCATCAAAGTCGAAGCACGCAGGTATTCCTTCAACCAATGTGTGCATGAACTGCCACAAGGGGATCAAGAAAGGAAAGCAGTACGGTACGGAGGAGATCGGTAAGATCTATGCTGCCATCGGTTTCGATGCTGCAACAGGAACGTACATCGATGGAGAAGGTAATAACGGACACAAAGCACCACAAGATGATTTTGATGGAGATCCAATCAAATGGAATAAAGTCCACAATTTGCCAGATCACGTTTACTTCAACCACTCTCAACACGTTGTTGTAGGAGGACTTGAATGTCAAAACTGCCACGGAGATGTGCAGAAATATACCGTTGGAAGAATTGCTCCTGTTGATGAAGTGGCCGCATTGGTCAACGATTATCCAGGTCTAATTCCTTTGTCTAAGCCAACCCTTACCATGGGATGGTGTATCGAATGCCACAACAAGGCTGAAATCGATTTGGCAAGCAGCGATTATTACGAAGAAATTCATAACCGTCTTAAAAATGATGTTCGCGGAAACGAAGAGTTGCGTAAATACATGGAAGACGAAGAAATTACAGTGCGTGAACTTGGCGGATGGGAATGCGCTAAGTGTCATTACTAATCATTACAAGTAGAACCCAATGGGAAATACAAAACGATACTGGTCTGGTCTTGAGGAACTCAAAGAGACCAATGATTATAAGACAACACTGGAGAATGAGTTTCCAGAAGAACAAACGGTAGATGCATTTCTTGCCGATGAGAAATTGAAAGACGTGAATACTGGTCGTCGTGACTTCTTGAAGTTCATGGG
>Ga0209652_1000090_pt1 | contig 71431 bp, 58 predicted proteins | sample SaaInl74LU_5_DNA_FD_184641 | JGI IMG/M metagenome (GOLD analysis project Ga0209652, IMG submission 184641) | Marine microbial communities from expanding oxygen minimum zones in the Saanich Inlet - ESP_74LU_5_DNA (SPAdes) (version 2) | ecosystem: Environmental > Aquatic > Marine > Intertidal zone...
CGGACAACATATAGTTACGCATCTTGCCCGGATAGTTTTCCCTGATCCACTCGCACGCGAAGAATGTGGCTCTACTGGTCATATTCTGGCCGGCGGCATCCCCCGTTGAATAGTCGAATCGACAGGCGACGAAGTTATGCGCGTGGTAGTTCTCGATTTCCAGCAATTTACCCACCGACGTTGTACTTTCGGCTTGGGCTTTAATGGCTTCGAAGTTCTCGCGCAGCCACAGCTGAAAGTCTCGTGCGTCACGGGCATCCGCAAAAATGAACAAGGGCGCCCGTTGCATGGATTCAGCGGAAACGGTTGTTTTAACACCACCAGATTCGCGAATAACCTTCATGCCACGGTTGTAGCTGGCAAGCATAGTGCCTTCGACGGTCGCCATTGGCACATAAAATTCCCCTTGCGCATGCTCACCGTCAACAAGTAGTGGGCCGGCAACTCCTATGGGGACTTGCGATACGCCCCAGATATTTTCGATGTTACCCGCCATAACATGAGGGTCGTACGAAAATTGTTTACTGTGGTTGAGTTCAACACCCGTCTGGGCCTCGATGAAATCCTGCCGCGCTTTAATAATTTCATCGCAGTAATCGTCGTCGTTGCTGCGTGGTATCCGTTTATCGCTACTCATTGCGACAAGATCCTCTGCTTAGCAGCCTCATATTCGGACTGTAGTTTCGCAACGTAATCGGCTGTTGAACCGATTTTCTTCACCGCTCCAATGCCTTGGCCTGAGCCCCAAATATCTTTCCAAGCTTTAGCATCGGTGTTACCACCTGAGCCAAAATCCATCGCGGTAGGGTCGCTCACCGGTAGATTCTTAGGATCTAATCCGGCGTTTTCAATAGAGGGGCGGAGATAGTTGCCGTGGACGCCAGTAAACAAATTGCTGTACACGATGTCATCGGCACCACAATCAACAATAGCTTGTTTATAGGCTTGCTCAGCATTGGCTTCTTCGGTGGCGATGAACGCAGATCCAATGTAGGCGAGGTCTGCTCCCATAGCTTGTGCCGCGAGTACCGCATCCCCCGTCGCGATGGATCCTGAGCACAGCAAGGGACCGTCGAACCATTCACGAATTTCTTGGATTAAGGCGAACGGAGATTGCTCCCCTGCGTGGCCACCCGCACCCGCGGCAACGGCGATGAGACCATCCGCGCCCTTTTCAATCGCTTTTTTGGCAAAGCGATTGTTAATAATGTCGTGCAGCGTAATACCACCGTAGCTATGCACTGCATCGTTGACCATTTCTTTGGCGCCTAAGGAGGTAATGACGATGGGGACTTTGAATTTGACGCACATCTCTAAGTCGTACTCCAGTCGATTATTGGAGCCGTGCACGATTTGGTTGACCGCGAAGGGGGCAGCTGGGCTGTCCGGGTTCTCTTGGTTGTGCCGATCAAGCTCGTCGGTAATCCGCTGAAGCCATTCTTCTAATACGTGCTCTGGACGCGCGTTAAGTGATGGGAATGAGCCGACGATCCCCGCTTTACACTGCGCTATTACAAGGTCTGGGTTCGAGATAATAAACAAGGGCGAGCCAACAACAGGCAGCTTGAGGGTATCTTTGAGGATCGGTGGCAGTGCCATTGTGTAATCTCCTAAGTAAAGTCATCGGGTAGCGTTCATCGATGACGAGTATTGGCGTATAAGTCAGAATTTGAACATACAGTATGTTTTCTTGTCGCTCAAGTATGTTCCCCAGCCAGGGTGTTCTGTGCCAAGCTTGAGTAACCGTTGGAACCGTCACTACAGCGTACTGAACCCTGCTATGTATCATCCGTATTTTGGTCTAAAAGAATCGCCGTTTTCAATTTCGGTCAATCCGCGTTACCTATTTATGAGTCCGCGGCACCGTGATGCGCTTGCTCATTTACTGTACGGGGTAGGTAGTGGTGGTGGATTCATTTTGCTTACCGGTGAGGTGGGAACGGGTAAGACAACGATAAATCGCTGTCTACTCGATCAATTGCCCGACAACACTGATCTTGCCATTGTTCTCAACCCAGCATTAAGTGCCGTTGAGCTTTTGGCCACAGTCTGCGATGAATTTGAGATTGAGTATCCCCGCGATACGTTGAGCCTCAAGCGCCTGACCGATGCGCTTCATGGCTTTCTACTCAATAACCATGCCGCCGGGCGGCGATCTGTTTTAATGATTGATGAGGCACAGCACTTAGACTTTGATGTGCTCGAGCAGATCCGGCTGCTCACGAACCTCGAAACTAATGACGAAAAGCTTTTGCAAATTATTCTCATCGGGCAGCCCGAGTTGACGGATAAGTTGGCCCGACCTGAGTTGAGGCAGCTGAATCAGCGTATTACCGCCCGCTATAACTTACAGCCCTTAAGTCGAGAAGAGACTGAGGCCTATATTCAGCATCGACTACACGTCGCCGGTTTAGCTGCCGGAAGGACATTGTTTCCGAAGACGGTGGTTCGTGAAATTCATCGTAGAACTCAGGGTATTCCGCGCCAGATCAACGTGCTCTGCGACCGTACCTTGTTGGGGGCCTATGGCCGCCAACAGACAGAGCTAACCAAACGCCTGGTCCGTTCAGCTGCGGTCGAGGTGTTTGGCTCGAATGAGCGTGAAGTTGTGTCCCGCCGAACATTCGCGGCTGCAATCACCGTGTTACTGGCTAGCAGTTTCTTCATTTGGTTTTTTTGGTTTAGCGAGGCAATGCCTCGAACACTCGAAGATGCACTCCTGGTCTCGCCGGCTGCTGAAATATCGGATAAACCTGATGAAAGGCGTCAAGACGCGTCATCGGCGGTTGCGTTTACTCCGCTGACGAACATAGACGGTAACGTCAACACTAACGCCAACACCAGCGTTAAGACGCCGTCATTCTTGATCGCGCCAAGCCAGGCGGCGACTTGGCTCTGGCAGCTCAATAGTGACGCGCCACGCCCGGCGCAGCCGTGTGCGCCATTCAATGTCGCAGGACTACGCTGTCAGCAGGACAATGCAGAGGTATGGGATCCAGTCATCGGCCTTAACCGACCCGTCGTCCTTGCCATGCAAACGCCCGACAAGTTCCGCGCTGAAACTGTGGTCGTGAGTTTCGAGGCGCGTGCAGCTTGGGTAATGGCTGATACGGGTATCGAACGTGTACCACTGGTTGAGCTCGCGCAGTACTGGTTGGGCGGCTACCGTTATTTCTGGAAAGCGCCTCAACATTGGCAGCAGCCGTTAAAGGTTGCTGATGAAAACCCCTTAATCGCACAAGTAGCGCGTTGGTTTGCTGACCTCGATGAACAGTCGACCGCGCTTGCTGGTGATATTTTTACTGAACGACTTGCAGCGCGCATTCGCTTATTTCAGGAGGAGCAGAATCTAGAAATTAACGGTTGGTTGGATCAGCCAACCCTCATGCAGATTGCCACGCTTAAAGGAGAGGGTGGTACGCAAGCGTCGCTGCTGGCGCGCGCGCACTTGGTGTGGGAGTCTCTGTAATATGTCGATGATCTTAGATGCACTAAAGCGCTCCCAGAGTGATGCGCGTGAAAGCTCGTCAGAGCCAGTATTCGACCCGTCTTATTCTACTCTGAACAGTCCGAGGCCCCCGCTGTGGCTTCTTTTAGTTGGCGCAGCATTAGCTGTGGCTATGGTGCTTTTGCTTTCGGTACTTGTTTATTTGCAATTGAGCCTGAGAGAGGTATCTACTTCAGCTGTTCAGAGTGAGGGTGTGCCAATTGCTGACGAGCAACATTCGTCGGTCGCGTTGTCGCCATTACAGACATCAGTGTTAAAGGCTGTAGAACCTGAATTGACGAACAATAATGACGAAGTCGAATCTCAGCTCAGAGAGCCTTCTGGTACTTCTGATACCGCAATTGCCTCTGGCGCTCCTGCGAGAGCCATAAGCGACCTCTATGCTAATTCAAGCCCTGTAGCTGGCATCGAAGAAGAGCCTGCATTCGACCCGCGAGCGATGACTGCAGACGATGGCGAGGACTCCATCGATATAGCCGAACTGGTTCGGCGGGCGCAGGAAGCTGTGGGTGAGAAACCAGTATCTGCTCACCCCACCGCTCTCTTAGAAAATTTATCGCAGCGGCAGAAAAACGCGATACCAACCGTGATCTATAGCGTGCACGATTGGGCAGGCGAAAACAGTCGGGTTGTACTCAATGGCGAGGCTATGCAAGCCGGTGATCGCCGAGGAGGGTTCACCGTGCTTGAGATCTTGGCTGACAGTGTTGTCTTGAGCTGGGGCGGCACCGAATTTCGGTTACGCGCCCTCAACAGCTGGGTCAATCTCTGAGTTATGGCGCAGGGTCTGGGATTTGTTTGTGAATGGTATTTATCCCTGTTAACACATCGCGGGATAGTGCGACATCGACGCTGCGGATATTCTCCTCTAGCTGTTCCAGTGTTGTTGCACCAATGATGTTGCTCAGTACAAACGATCGACTGTTAACAAAGGCTAATGCCAGCTGAGCTGGAGTAAGTCCGTGTTCTTCAGCTAGCGCACAGTAGCGTTCCGTTGCCGCTATAACGGGCTCACCTTCGTAGCGTGTAAATCGAGAGAATAGCGCCATACGTGAACCCTCTGGAACAGCGCCGTTGCGGTACTTGCCGCTGAGTAGTCCCATGGCGAGAGGAGAATAGGCCAGTAGGCCCACGTCTTCACGATGGGATACCTCCGCCAGGCCGATTTCATAGGTTCTGTTGAGCAAGGAGTAGGGGTTTTGAATAGTTTGTATCCGAGGTAGTCCCTCTTGCTCAGCTAGCTGCAGAAATCTCATGACACCCCAGGGCGTCTCGTTAGACACGCCGATGCCCCTAATTTTTCCTTCTTTCACCAAGTCCTCGAGTGCCCGCAATGTTTCCTCAAGGGGCGTCGAATTGTCATTGTCTGGGTGTACATAGCCGCGCTGTCCAAAGCAGTTTACAGGGCGCTCGGGCCAGTGAAGCTGATAGAGATCGATGTAGTCCGTCTGCAGGCGACGCAAACTACCATTGACGGCTTCCACTAAATGTTCGCGGCTAAACTGTGGACCACCTCGCAAGAAGCTGAACTCTTCTCGAGGTCCAGTGGCCTTAGTGGCTAGAAGCCATTTAGAACGGTTTCCTGTCTTCGCGAACCAGCTACCAATATATTCTTCGGTACGGCCCTGTGTCTCCGCTCGTGGTGGTACTGGATACATTTCTGCCGCATCGATGAAGTTAATGCCATTGTCGAGCGCGAAGTCGATTTGGCCATGGGCTTCAGCCTCGGTGTTCTGCTGGCCCCATGTCATAGTTCCAAGACAAATTTTCGACACCTGGGTTCCGTTGATGGCAGTTAAACTCATGGCGAATATCGCTCCCTAACTTTTGTGGATAGACTTTTGTGGATAGACCTTTGTGGATAGACCTCTGTGGTTTGTGGACAGAAGTGGTTTAAACATAGCTAGTCGAGTTGCAGGTAATTGATCATTAGCGCATGTAAATCCCGCTGACGCAAAAATGCCGGTATCGTAATACCCGCAGGAGCGAGCGCAAATAGCGGCACATTCGCGCCGGTGTGTTCTTCAGCCACAAAGTTGTTGGTCGCATAGTTGATTCGCATCATGCCCCCCTCTGGGGTCTTAATGCGCGCTATTTTGCCCGGAGAGTAAATCGGTATCGGTATCGCGTCATAGAGGCTGGGCTCAGGTACGATTTGCGCGGCCTGAGCATGATCGGCTGTGACAATGATGAGCGTGTTCGGATGAGTCTCGGCATAGTTCAAAGCAATAGCGAGAGCTTCCTCTAGCTGCTCGATTTCACCGATAGATCCGCACGGGTTTCTGCGGTGGCTTTGCTTGTCGATCGATGCCGATTCGACCATGAGAAAGAACCCTTTCTCGTTATTATCCGATAAGCGATCAATGGCGATCTCTGTCATCTGGGCGAGGCTCGGAGTTTCATTGAAGTCTGGATTACGCTCGCAGGTCATGGGTTCTGGTTGTGTGACTGAACCGAGACGATAGTCTACGGCGTTCAGTAACGATGTTGTGGGAGATTCAGCTTTTCTGTCGTCGGTGCCGCGCATTCGCACCGGTAAGTGACTATCTGCAAATAAGCCGAGCAAACGTTGCTCTGTGTTTGCAGCTAATAACTGCTCCAAATCTGTAGCAACAATGAAGCCTTTTTCAGCACTTAGCTCTAAGGCGGTGTTGCCTGTATCGGGATCAGGCTTCACAAAATGCTTCAAACCGCCCCCCAAAACAATGTCTGCCACTGATCCTGCAATTTGCTCGGCAATCGACCCTGGTCCGCCGTTGCGACGTGAATCTTGTGGGCAGCCTTCGTAGGTTTGGCCGTAGAGTTGACCGCCGAGTACAATTTCGGGGTTTTCACAGTTGCGATTAGCCACATGAGCGATAAATGCGGCTGGCGTGGCACCGGTAACCGACGCAGTAGAGACGATGCCCGTTCGAAGCCCTGCGTTAGCCGCAACTTCCACAATGGTGGGAGTGTCTTCATCGTGTTGATCGGTACCTATTCGACCGATATTAGTAATCACGCCGGAGGCAATAGAGGTCGCGGTATTAGCTGAATCGGCCGTGTACAACGGAGTGCCGTCAGGATCGATGGTTTCGATCTGCAGGGCGCCACGCATTGGCAGCGTGTCTACGATGAGTTGTCCCCCGTGACCGGCTAAAAAGTTCCTCCCCATTGTTACATGCTGATCGTCAAAGCCGTCCCCAATCAAAAGAATAATTGAGCGTGGGATGGGATCAACCGATTCTTGGTTAGCTATAGCTCCCATGCTGGGGACCATAGAGGACAGAGAGGCAGCGATAAGAGCTAGGGTTCGCGAGCAGCGATTCAACATGATTATGTTTTCTCTAAAACGTAGGTAAAAAATACAGCTCGAAGGGTATTGTGCAGTCGGACTGCGCGCAACAAGAAAAGCAGTAAATGCCCTCTAACCGGATGAGTAACGACGAAACTTATGGCAAACTAGCGTGCTTTATTTGTATCCCTCGGAGTTAAAAATGATGAAACACCAATATGTGTCATGGGCCTTGATGGGTCTGTGGCTGTTTGCTCAGCCGGCCGCGGCCGCGGATATATCGAATGCAGATACTGCATGGTTGCTTACAGCAACAGCATTGGTCTTGTTTATGACGCTTCCTGGGTTGGCGCTCTTTTACGGCGGTTTGGTAAGAGTGCGGAACGTTTTGTCGGTTCTTATGCAGTGCTTTGCTCTGACGGCGCTTATGTCCTTGGTATGGTTTGTAGCGGGCTACACACTTGCGTTTGGTTCAGAGGGTGTTGAACAAGGCCCGTGGATTGGCGATTTGGGTAACTTATTTTTAGCCGGTATCAGTATTGATGGCGTCAACGGATCTATTCCTGACACGCTGTTTGTTATGTTCCAAATGACCTTTGCAGTGATAACGCCCGCGCTGATTGTCGGCGGTTTTGCCGAGCGTATGCGATTTTCTGCGATGCTTGTGTTCAGCACGGCTTGGTTATTGTTTGTTTATGCACCTGTGTGTCATTGGGTTTGGGGCGGTGGCTGGCTCGGCGATATGGGGCTTCAGGATTTTGCCGGCGGTACGGTGGTACATATCACTGCGGCCGTCGCAGCCCTCGTTGCAGCGATGGTAATGGGTCCACGGCGAGGGTTTGGTAGTGTTGCAATGCCCCCCCATAACCTGACTATGACTGTGACTGGCGCGGGCATGTTATGGGTTGGCTGGTTTGGCTTCAACGCTGGTTCTGCAGTCGCTGCAGATAAGAGCGCAGCCATGGCCATGCTTGTGACGCATCTTTCTGCAGCCTGCGGCGCGCTCTCGTGGATGGCCATGGAATGGATTCGTCATGGGAAGCCCTCCGTGTTGGGTATCGTCACGGGCATGGTGGCTGGATTAGGAACAATTACTCCGGCTTCTGGCTCTGTGGGTCCGGCCGCTGCGGTCGTTATTGGTTTGAGTGCAGGCGTAGTCTGTTACTTCGCAACGATGACGCTTAAGAACAAACTCAAAATTGACGATAGCTTAGACGTCTTCCCTGTTCACGGTGTTGGCGGTATTTTGGGCACGCTACTGGCAGGCGTTTTCTGCTCCACCCAACTAGGCATCTTCAGCGGTAATGGTTTTTCTGATGGCATTGACAGTATTGCAGGTCAGGTTAGTGTGCAGTTGACTGGTGTGGTTGCAACATTCGTTTATACCGCTGTCGCTAGCTGGGTGCTCTTGAAACTAGTCGATGTGATGATTGGCCTGCGCGTTGATGAGGAAGACGAGACGGTGGGTCTCGACCTGGTGCTGCACGATGAGCGTGGATACGATCTGTAAACAGACAGTGGTTAGCCGATAGATAGCGGGCAGATCGGTATTTATTGAATTAAGGCTGAGTCCTTAGCCCGCTGACTCAAACCCGCTGACTCAAATAAGTCAGCGGACGACGTCGCTAAACGCTCTGGGCTAGTATTAGCGTTTAGCGCGCGGCATGTCGCCACCAACTCCCCAACTCCCCAACTCGCTACGCTGAGCAGGGCGTTCATCATCTGCTCTGCGACTCGGGTGCGTTTGAATCGCTAGGGCTATCCCACGATAACTAATCTCGGCGCAGGGATTCCTTGATGGCAATAGGCGTTGGGAAGTTTAAAACAACAATATAGCTGGAGATCAGCAAGGTTAGAATTGTTGTTGCCTGAATCAGTGTATTTGCCTCCGCACTAAGCGCATTAGCCTCTACGGCGACCACGCCAATCAGCAAGGCAAACTCACTACATTGACCGAGGCGGAAACCTAGATTCCACGACAGGGAGGGACTTTCGCTGACCCCGCGTAATAGCCAATGATAAATAACGGGTTTTAGCACGAGCAGGCTCAGGGCCAGTAATATGCTGACTACGGCCACGTCCGGTAGCGTAGTGAGATCGAACTGGGCGCCGACTGAAAAGAAGAAAATAACAAGGAAAAAGTCCCGCAGCGGTTTCAAGCTGATAGCGATATATTGCGCTATCGGGCTCGTGGCAACGGTTACTCCAGCAATAAACGCTCCAATCTCAGCGGATAGACCTAACAACGCGGCGGCTTCCGCAACGCCTAAGCACCATCCGATCGATAACAGGAAAATGTACTCGTGATAGCGATCAAAGCGCTGAACTAACGGTAAGAAAACGAAGCGTACAACCGCCCAGCAACCGCCGCCAAGAGCAGGCAGTAATGCGAGAGGTATAACGATCATCGCTAGGTTTATATCGCTACCGAGTTCACCACCGCTGCTCTGAAGAATAACCATAAGTACGATTGCGAGAATATCTTGAAACAGTAAGAGTGCGACCAAGACTTCTCCCAAGTGCTTATGATGTAACACCGTGGTCGGGAGGAGTTTGATGCCAATAATAGTGGATGAAAACATGAGCGCCGCACCAGCAATGAGGCTATCACTCAGCGAGAATCCAAACCCATACACGACAGCAGCCCCAATAAAGGCAAACGCAATTGAACTGAGAATAGCTACCAGAGACGAGGCTTTAAGGCTCCTTAGCAGCGCCCGGGGCTGCATATCCAAGCCAAGAAGGTAGAGTAGAAAAATTATCCCAACGTGACCTGCATCTGCAACTAAAGGCATGTTGGAGATGACGCCAGTGCCAAACGGCCCCAATAATGCCCCTAACGCAATATAGGCAATAATAATGGGCTGACGAGAGTAGAGTGCGACTGAGGCGAGCGCCGCGGCGCCTAGGAAGATGGCGGCAAATGTAAACGTTATGCCACCAGTATCCATAGTTTACCCCAGACGTTTGAAAAGCGGCTCGGTCAAATCTTGAGCGGCTTGATAATGTATGTTGATCTCATTCAGGCTCTCCAGCGCCGCTGCCGGCGTGGTGTCACTTGGCAGGCTAAAGGCGTTGAAACCGCAGCGCTTAAGATACTGCAGCTGGTCACGAATGTAACGCCCTGTGGCGCGCAATTCACCTTTGAAACCGGCTTCGCGGAGCGCGCGGCCTATAGAAAAGCCCCTTCCATCGTTCATATCTGGAAAATGCACCGCAATTAAGACCAGTTGTTCGAGATGCTCGAATAGCGCCGAAGGATTATCTCCGGTTTGAAGAATCACTGCCGGCAAACAAGTGTCAAGCTGCCACTGAGCCAATGTGGCGATTCGGCCGGTTTCAGGTGGAGATTGCTCCTCGATTGCGCTCAACCAAAAGTCCTTGGCTACTTGCCCATCAATGATCACGGGTTGCATAAACACTCTCCTTAAATGGCTCTATACCTACTCTGTGGCAAGTCTCAATAAATAACTCGTCGTCGTGTCTGAGGTTTACGTAGGTGGCTAGGATGGTGTCGACGACGTTGGGGATTTCCTCTGCGCTAAAAGAGGGGCCTAAAATTTTACCTATGCTCGGATTGTCGGCTTGCTTGCCTCCAAGAGAGACTTGGAAGAACTCCTGCCCTTTTTTATCAACCCCTAAAATACCGATGTGGCCAATGTGGTGGTGCCCACATGCGTTCATACAGCCCGAGATATTGAGCTCTATAGGCCCTAAGTCATACAGGTAGTCTATGTCCTCAAAGCGCTCGTTGATGGCCTGTGAAACAGGAATGGATCGAGCATTTGCGAGGCCGCAAAAATCGCCGCCGGGACAACAAATCATATCGGTTAGGTGACCCGCATTGGCGCCCGCAAGGCCAATTTTTTGCAGGTCTTGCCATAGGCTATAGAGTCTTCGCTCCTGGACGTCAGCGAGCACCATATTCTGATGGTGCGTGTTACGTAACTCGCCAAAGCTGTACTCATCTGAGAGGGACGCAATGACGTCAAGTTGGTCGGCACTGATGTCACCGGGTGCTTGTCCATGGGCTTTAAGTACAACGGTAACCGCACGGTACCCCGCTTGTTTGTGAGCATGGGTATTGTTTTTCAGCCAACGCTGAAAGATTGGATCACTCTGCTCCTCGAGAACCAATTGACTTGCCGTACTATCGATTAACTCATAGGGCATAGCACTGAAGTGATCTTTTGCCCCGATTAATGCACGTTCATCCAATGTCGATGGCCCATCTTTCAAGCTTTCCCATTCGCGGTGTACTGCGGCGCGAAATTGATCGACTCCCATGGCTCGAACGAGGATTTTGATTCTCGCTTTGTACTTGTTGTCCCGACGTCCGAGCTGGTTATAAACTCGTAAAACGGCTTCGAGGTAGGTAATCAGATGGCGCACTGGAAGCGACTCTTCGAGCACACTACCGATGACTGGAGTGCGACCTAGCCCACCGCCAACAAGGACTTTTACACCGACCTGGCCGTCGTCTCGGTGATGGAGTGCTAAGCCCACATCGTGGGCGTAAATGGCGGCACGATCATTGACGCTGCCGCACACTGCGATTTTAAACTTGCGTGGCAAGAATGCGAATTCGGGATGCAAGGTCGACCACTGCCGGATTAGCTCACAGTAGGGGCGTGGATCTTCTACCTCATCAAACGCTACACCCGCGAATTGATCTGTGGTGGTGTTACGAATACAGTTACCGCTTGTTTGAATGCAGTGCATGTCAACTTTCGCCAGCTCACCGAGAATATCGGGGATAGATTCCACGCTTGGCCAATTGAGTTGAAAATTTTGTCGTGTGCTCACATGCACGTAGCCGCGATCGTAACGTCGAGAAATGCTAGAGAGGGCTCTCAGTTGGTCACTGCTGACCAATCCGTAGGGCACGGCTATCCGCAACATAGGTGCTTGTCGCTGGATGTAAAGGCCGTTTTGCAGCCGCAGGGGACGGAATTCCTCTTCTTCAAGCTCTCCCGCTAGGTAGCGTAGGGTCTGATTTTTGAACTGATTCGCCCGTTCTGCAAGCAATTGCTTATCATTGGTGCTATAGCGGTACACACGGTCTCCAAAAAGCTTTGACTAAACGGCGTGCTTTATCTCAGAATATAGGCCGCTTTAATATATCTAAACTAGATTATTTGGGAGATTACTTATGTCTAAAAGCAATATGTCAGATGGTGTGGCCGATACGTTGGCTGCTGCAATTATCGTTTGTGTAGTAGTGGGTTGGGTCGCGCTGTGGCTCGGCAACATGCCTGCATAATCTTAGTAAGGGGAATGCTGCCCTTAAGAGAATACCCAAAGCGTTGTGTCACTCGTTAGTTGAGTGACACAACTGCTTGTACAACGGCAATAACCCCACCTATAAAAAGCGCAGTAAAAAGTATGCCGGCAGCAATATAGATACCTATATTGCCTTGTTTGAAGTCTCGATCCCGATTTTTACTGCTTTGAACCCCTAGGGCGGCGGCAAAGACACTTTGCAAAATGTCCTTAATCCCCACCTTATCGTGTGTGTCGTTGGGTGGCCTGTCCGATGGCGAGTCAGTCATATTTTCTCCTACGTTTTTTCTATAACAGCGGTCCGCTTGCTCGCAGCCTTTCATTTTTGGTTGGGTAATCGACCCTATTGCAAGGGCCGAGTCGATGCAATTGGCTCAGTCGAGATTGGGTGCAAGCCATCGGCTTAGCGTTTCGATGGACATTCTTTTCCGCTGGGCTAGGCTTGCGACCTGATCCTCGCCTATTTTGCCTACCGAAAAATATTTGGCATCTGGATGAGAAAAATACCAACCACTAACGGACGCCGTAGGATACATGGCCATGCTTTCTGTGAGACTAACGCCACAAGCCTGCTCTGCGGACAGGAGTGAAAACAAAGTATCTTTCTCGGTATGGTCTGGGCAGGCAGGGTATCCTGGAGCCGGTCGGATACCGCGGTACCGCTCTTTGATGAGAGCGTCGTTATCCAGAGCCTCATCGGGTGCGTACCCCCAAAACTCTGTCCGCACGCGTCTGTGAAGGTGCTCAGCAAAGGCCTCTGCCAGCCGGTCTGCAAGGGACTTAAGCATGATCGCATTGTAGTCATCGTGCGCCGCTTCAAACGCTTTCACGCGTTCGTCAACGCCGTGCCCTGTGGTTACACAAAAACCGCCGATGTAGTCGGATGGGCCGCTCTCTGGGGCGATGAAGTCCGCCAGTGAAAAATTATGTTCACCTGGCCGCTTCTGCATTTGTTGGCGCATGTGATGTAAATCTGCGAGGGCATTCCCCGCTTCATCGAATACGCGGATATCATCATTATTGATACATGTTGCGGGCCAAAAACCAATGACTGCTCGAGCATCAAGCCAGTGTTCTGTAACGATCATGTTTAGCATCGTTTGCGCATCGTTAAATAACTCTCGCGCTTGCTCACCTACCACTTCATCGTCGAGGATCGCGGGAAACTTCCCGTGTAAATCCCACGTAATAAAAAATGGCGTCCAGTCGATGGTGTCGATCAGCTCGCTAAGAGGGTAGTTATCAAGCTTGCGCGTACCTGTGAACTGAGGGGCGGGCGGTAGGTAATTCTTCCAGTCTAGCTTGGGACGTGCCGCGATAGCCTGTTCATAAGTCAGGCGCTGACTTTTTTGTTTGCGATTATTGACGCGCTCTCGAACAACGTTGTACTCGGCGATAAGGTCTTGTGCGAAGGTGTCTTTGTTGTCGCCAAGCAATTGCGATGCCACCGATACGCTTCGCGATGCATCAGGGACATAAACGACAGTGTTATTACTGTAGCCAGGTTGGATTTTAACCGCCGTATGCGCTTTGGACGTGGTGGCTCCGCCTATCATCAATGGGACTTGATAATCGAGACGTTGCATCTCACTAGCGACATGCACCATTTCCTCGAGCGATGGAGTGATCAAACCGCTCAGCCCAATGATATCGACCTGTTCCTCTCGAGCAACTCTCAATATTTCATCGCAGTGAACCATGACCCCTAGATCGATGATCTCGTAGTTGTTGCATTGTAAAACAATGCCCACAATATTCTTGCCAATATCGTGCACGTCCCCCTTAACCGTGGCGAGGAGAATTTTTCCGTTGTTACCTGAGCCGCCGTCAGCTTTTTCCGCTTCAATATAAGGCTGTAAATAGGCGACAGATTGCTTCATTACCCGGGCGGATTTCACCACCTGAGGAAGAAACATCTTCCCCTCTCCAAATAGGTCGCCGACGGTGTTCATGCCGTCCATCAGCGGCCCTTCAATAACGTGAATAGGCCGGTCGAATTGTTGTCGCGCTTCTTCAGTATCTTCTTCTATGTAGTTGGTTATACCTTTGAGCAGCGCATATTCGAGTCGCGCGGCTACCGGTTGTTCACGCCAGCTTAGGTCTTCCTTACGCTCTCGATTACCCCCTGTATCTTTGTAGCTTTCGGCTAAATCGAGCATTTGCTCCGTCGCGCTGTCACTGCGATTCAGTATCATATCCTCAACGGCTTCCTTGAGGTCCTGAGGAAGATCAACGTAAACAGCTAGCTGTCCGGCATTGACGATACCCATGTCCATGCCCGCGTTGATGGCATGGTAAAGAAAGACCGAATGAATGGCTTCACGGACGCTATTGTTCCCTCTGAATGAAAAGGAAACATTGGATACGCCGCCAGACACGCGAGCGCCCGGAAGGTTTTCTTTGATGAAGCGTGTAGCGTCAATAAAATCGACGGCGTAGTTGTTGTGCTCTTCAATCCCCGTTCCGATGGCAAAAATATTGGGATCAAACATGATGTCCCACGGGTTGAAATCCAGTTCATCGCGCAGTAATCGATAGCTCCTCTCGCATATCAATTTTCGCCGTTCAAGATTGTCAGCTTGTCCGTTTTCGTCAAAAGCCATAATGACAACTGCAGCGCCATAGCGCTGGCAGAGCCGTGCTTGTGCGAGAAATTCTGCTTCTCCAGCCTTTAAGCTAATAGAGTTAACAACCGCTTTACCTTGGATACATTTTAAGCCGGCTTCGATGATGCTCCATTTCGAGGAGTCGACCATGAAGGGTACTTTTGCAATTTCAGGTTCGGCGGCTGCCATGCGCAAAAACGTCACCATGGCATTCTCGGCATCGAGCATGCCTTCATCCATATTGATGTCGATGATCTGCGCGCCATCTTCAACCTGCACTCGAGCGACATCCAGTGCCGCGGCGTAATCTCCGTCAAGGATTAAACGTTTAAAACGCGCGGACCCAGTGACGTTGCAACGCTCTCCAACATTGACGAAATTCTTGCCCGAAAAATTAAATGCCTCGAGCCCGCTTAAGTAAGTATCGCCATGGCGAGAGGGCATTGCTCGGGGTTGTTGTTTGGCGACCGCGTGGGCGATGGCTTCGATATGAGCAGGGGTGGTGCCACAGCAACCGCCGGCAAGATTCAAAAAGCCTCGCGCTGCGAATTCAGCGAAGTCGTCATGCATATCTTCTGGGGTTTCGTCGTATTCGCCAAACGCATTAGGTAAGCCGGCATTAAGGTGGGCGCTGAAGTAGCAATCGGCTGCATTCGATAGCTCTTCGAGAAAAGGCCGTATTTCTTTGAATCGTCTTCCACAATTACTGCCGACAATAAGTGGGCGGCTGTGAGCGATACTGTGCCAAAAAGCCTCGCCGGTCTGACCGGAAAGAATGCGGCCGCTGGTATCTGGAAATGTCACGGAGAACATCAGCGGAAGCTCAATGTTTCGGTCATCCATTGCCTCACGAACGGCGAAAGCGGCCGCTTTTGCATTCAGCGTATCGAAGATCGTTTCAATCAGAATGAGATCGACGCCACCGTCAATTAATGCGTCTGTTGCAATGCGATAATCGGCAACTAAGGTATCGAAATCTACATTTCGCGCCCCAGGATCATTAACGTCGGGTGATATTGACGCCGTGCGCGGCGTGGGGCCAAGAACGCCGGCAACAAAGCGCGGTTTGTTTGGTTGCTCACGGCTTACTGCGTCGGCAACGTCTCGCGCGATGCGTGCTCCCTCAAAGTTGATTTCGCGGACGAGGGCTTGTAAATCATAGTCACCTTGAGCGATCTCTGTGCCGTTAAACGTATTGGTTTCAATAATGTCGGCACCGGCTTCAAGAAAAGCGCGATGTATGGCGCTTACGATTTCTGGCCGGGTGAGGTTCAGCAGGTCGTTATTGCCTTTTAACTCGCTCGGGTGATCAGTGAGCCGCTCACCACGGTAATCTTGTTCTGTCAGCTCATAGCCTTGGATCATCGTACCCATCGCACCATCGATAATGACGATGCGATTATTAAGCGCCTGAACTAAGAGGGCTGCTCGAGGGCTGGTATAACGAGGCGGCGCGTACATATAAAAAAACTCAATAATGACGATGGCGCGCACTATATCAAAATATTTTGATGAATGCTCGCGTGCCGATGTGTTAATCTAATTTCACACTCAAGAATTAGCCACGGAAGCCATAGCATGATTACGATTACTGAGGCCGCGCAAGATTACCTCGTTGAGCTCTTGTCTGCGCAGGATGATGCCCTTGGGGTTCGCGTCTTTATCAATCAGCCTGGTACGCCTCGCGCGGAAACGTGCATTGCTTATTGTAGAGAGGGCGATGTCGACCCTGATGACATCGCGCATGACTATGGACAGTTGAAGGCTTGGATTCAAGCTCGAAGCGTGCCATTTCTAGAAGATGCTCTGGTGGATTATTCCAAGGATCGAATGGGCGGACAGTTAACGATTAAGGCGCCAAACGCGAAGATGCCTAGAGTTGACCCAGATAGTCCGATTGAAGACCGCATCAACTATGTCCTTTATAACGAGGTGAATCCATCGCTGGCAGCTCATGGTGGTGAAGTGTCGTTGGTTGAAGTGACTGAAGACCATCTCGCGATATTGCGTTTTGGAGGCGGGTGCCAAGGTTGTAGTGCGGTGGACGTCACGTTAAAGGACGGTGTTGAAAAAACCCTGACGGAACAGATTCCGGAACTGGTAGGCGTGAGAGATGTTACTGACCACACTGATCGCAGCCAAGCCTACTATTAAGCGGCTGCTAGCCAGCAGGCGCTACGCATTTTGTGAGCCATTGGATAAAGCGTAACGAGGCGCGGGCGCGCCTCGAACCAGTCTAGCTCAAGGCTATGCATTCCTCTCGGGTAATTTCCCGCGTAATTTATCCGCCATACTCAGCAATAGATGCTCGGTTGTTGACCAATCGATGCATCCATCCGTTACGGATACACCGTACTTTAACTCTTTCAAATCACTGGGAATGCTCTGATTTCCGGCATTGATATTACTTTCAAGCATCAGACCAATAATAGAATCATTGCCTTCAAGGATCTGGCTGGCAACGTTATCTGCGACTAACGGTTGTAGCTCAGGTTTTTTTTCAGAGTTGGCATGACTGCAGTCAACCATGATGTTGCGTGGCAGTGACGCCTTTTCAAGGGCCTCCTCGCACAGCGCGATATGCACGCTGTCGTAGTTAGGACCGCCACTTCCCCCTCTTAATACAACGTGCCCGTAACGATTACCTCGAGTTTTGAACACTGATACTTTCCCATCACTGTTAATACCTAAAAAGCGATGGGGATTACTCACTGATTTCATAGCATTCACTGCGACATCAAGGCCGCCATCGGTACCATTTTTGAAGCCTACCGCTGAGGATAAGCCACTTGCCATCTCCCTATGGGTTTGAGATTCCGTTGTTCTCGCTCCAATGGCGGTCCAGCTAATTAAATCTTGTAAATATTGAGGCGTGATCGGGTCGAGGGCCTCCGTCGCTGTTGGCAAGCCAAGCTCGAGGATATCGCGTAGCACTGTTCGACCTATTGTTAAGCCCGCCTCAATGTCGAAGGAGTCATCGAGATGTGGATCGTTAATAAGGCCTTTCCAACCGACGGTGGTGCGAGGCTTTTCGAAGTACACGCGCATCACTATATACAGCGTGTCGGAGACTTTATCGGCTAAAAGCTTAAGCCGTCGTGCGTAGTCCATGGCAGCATCGACGTCGTGAATAGAGCATGGTCCAACAACCACGACTAAGCGATGATCTTTCCGGTCTAGGATGGCCTCGATAACACTCCGAGTTTGTGCGACTTGGTCATAGACTTCGTTGCTAACATTGACTCTGTCGCGTAAGGCGGCAGGTGCAACTAAAACTTGCTGGGAGGCGACGTTGATATTGTGGATTTGGGCGTTGGGCATGCTACCTTCACTTTTCGATGACTGGGGGTGGTAAGAATAATAGGGAGATAGGAGTTTACCGTTACAGCGCCGCTGCGTCATGTCACAACCGACCACTTGAGAGAAAGCTTTTGAAACCATTTGTCCATTTGTCCGCCGTCATCCCACACATAGAGTCGGGACGAGTTTTGTTGACTCCCGGCTTACGGCTTGCCAGACAATTGACACAAGCGTGGGTAAAGCAGGCGTTGACGGAAAAGGAAGTGATCGCTGAACCCGTCATTCAGCCGGTCGATGCGTGGCTTGAAGCCCGCTGGTTAGAGGCCGTGGAGCGCGGATTATTACCCGCTCAACGCATGCTCAGTAAACTTGAAGAGCGTTTACTCTGGCAGCAAATCGTCGAGGAAGATCACCGAGATTCCAATGATTTTCGATTGTTAAAGCCATCCGCGGCCGCAGAGCAAGCACGCTTGAGTCGCGAGAAACTCTTGCAGTTTGCGCCGAAAGGCGATGACAGTGGGTGGCGGAGCTTATTTCAGTACGACGCAGACTGCAGGGCATTTGCACGCTGGTGCAAGCGCTTTGATGCGCTAATGGAACGTTCGTGCTGGACCACAAGAGTAGATGCCTATCGGCAATTACTCACGCTGCCAGACCCACAAAAAGTATCTTTGACCTTATGCCATTGTTTACATTTATCGCCGCTCACTGAGCAGGCGCTGGCACATCTTGGAAATATAGAACGTATAGGGACGCCGCCGGAGCAAGCTGCACACGATGGGACGCAATTACCCAGCCAGCATTTTGATGATCGCAGTCTTGAATTGGCAGCTGTGGCACGTTGGGCGGTGCAGCGACACCACGAAGCCCAAGAGAGCACGGGCATTGTTCTTATGGACATAAAAGCAGACCGACCTCTCCTAGAATACTTTTTAAGGCAAGAATTTGATTGCTTAGACGCGCGTTACAATAGCCTGCCTGTCAATTTTTCAACGGGAATGCCGCTGGCGCAGACGCCGATGTATCGCGATGCATTGCTCGCTTTGTCTCTCGATGTGCTGCCACTTACACGCGCCAGAGCGCTCCAGCTTGTTCGCTCGCCTTATTTAATGGGCGTCGATTTTGCAGAATCAAGTAGTGGATTAAACTTGGCCGCAGTGCTGCTGGACTTTGCGGTTGATCCTATTCCGCTAGAAGATTTCCAGCATGCCGTTAATCAGTGCGTGCCTCAATCTAATTTGGCCCTGGTGCTAGCTGCCTGGCGGAGCGATCGCGTACGTCATAGTCGTAAGCAGGATCTTTATCAGTGGTGTGATTACTTGCGCGGTGAGTTGGAAATGTGGGGTTGGCCAGCACGTAATGCCCTCGACTCCGTTGAGTATCAGCAGTTAGACCGGTTTGATCGCAGTCTTGATTTACTCGCGGGGCTTGGCGCCACTCATGGTAGTGTCGATTTTCGTCGGGTAGTTACTCTGTGGGCGCAATGCTTAGAAGATCTGATTTTTCAGCCAAAAACCCATTCCGGTGATCTACAAGTTATGGGGCCACTCGAGGCGATTGGCTTACGTTTCGATGTTCTATGGGTGTGTGGACTTCAGGCCGGAACACTACCGTCAAGGCCGAGGCTGTTGCCGTTTATTCCCGGGGTATTGCAGCGCGACTGGGGTATGCCCGATGCTGATAATCGACAGCTTATCGATCAAGCGCAAACCCTAGTAGCAAGTTGGCAAGCCACGCATAAATCTGTGATTGGCAGCTGTCGCGGTCTTGTCGATGGGGTCGAGCAACAGCCGAGTCCCTTGATTACAGTTGAAACAACTCACACAGAGACGCGACTGCAGCGACCCAGTCATTGGCAAGACAGCGTGACGCTCGAGCAGATCAACGAGCCCACAGCACTACCTTTATCCGAAGCTCCAGCCATTGCTTATGGCGGTGGCGCTTCAGTATTGAAAAATCAGAGTGCGTGTCCGTTTCGCGCTTGGGTTACCCATCGTTTGGGACCGAGCACTATTGAATCCCCTCGTTTGGGGCTGAGTGCCGCAGAACGCGGTTCTATTGTTCATGACGCGCTGTATTACGTGTGGGGAAAGCTCGAAAGTGGAGCGGGATTAGCCGCTTCTGACGATCAGACGCTGGCCGCCATAATAAGCGATGCGGTCGATAACGCGCTGCGTGAAATTGAACAAAAATCTCGACGTCATGGAATTGCAGTGCGTAAACGAGTGGGTTCGGCTTGTCTTGAAATAGAAGCGGAGCGCTGTAAAAAACTCGTTAGTGAATGGCTTGATCAAGAGCGAAACCGAAGTGATAACTTCCGTGTAGCGGAGCGAGAGGAAAGTCATGAGCTGACCGTTGGGCCCTTGGTTTTGACGCTCAGGCCAGACCGCGTGGATGAGCTTGCTGATGGTCGACGGATCGTTATTGACTACAAAACCGGCAGTGTCGCGGTATCAAGTTGGCTGTCTGATCGTCCAGCCGATCCTCAATTACCACTTTACGTCATGCTCGATGAGCGGGTGTCGGGTTTGAGTTTTGCTCGCGTGCGCCGCGGCGAGAGTAAGTTTGTTTTTCTTGGGGAAGAGCTCGGTTTAAAAGCGGGTGATAAAGGTTTGGCCGCACAGTTGAAGTCGAGTCGAGCAGAAGTGCTCAGTTGGGACGAATTAGCGGTGAAGTGGCGCGAGAGTCTCACCGTGTTAGCCACGGATTACGCTGAGGGTGACGCACGTGTCGATCCGTTGCGGGGAGCCTGTCTTTACTGTGATTTGAGTAGCGTTTGTAGAATCGCTGAACGCCACGAGGAGATAGAAGCATGATAGATGCTGATACCGCCGCGCGCCGCGAAGCACTCGATCCATCTCGAAGCTTTTGTGTTACTGCTCCCGCCGGCTCAGGAAAAACAGAGCTATTGACTCAGAGAATATTGGCGTTGCTCGCTCGAGTCGATCGCCCGGAACAAGTGCTGGCAATTACCTTCACACGTAAGGCCGCAGCCGAGATGCGTGATCGCTTGGTGGAAAAGCTTCACCAAGCAAAGAGCGCGGAGCCCGTTACAGAAGCTCATGAACAAGTTACTCGCGACCTCGCTCTCGCAGTGTTGGAGCATGCGAGAGACCAGCAGTGGTCTTTGGATCCTGAAGTCTTCAATCTTCGAACCATTGATAGTTTGTGTGGTGACCTTACGCGACAGATGCCTGTTATGAGCGCTTTAGGTGGTCAAATAAGCGTTACGGAGCAGCATCGACCGTTATTTGAGATGGCGGTTGCCGCGTTAATGAAGCGGGTTGAGCAAGCCGACAGTGCTGGCCTGGCATTACGCGCGCTGCTACTGAATTTTGATAACGACTGGGAGCGACTTCGGCGCTTGCTTGTACAGTTACTCGAGCGGCGAGGGGACTGGGGACCTCGTCTGGGCATGCATCACAGTCCTGAGCAATCGGAGCAAGATTTATTAAAGACGGTGCAGGAGCTGACCGAAGCTGTCATCTGTCGAGTTGCTGGGCAATTAGCGGATGATGTTACTGAACTCGAAGCGTTGACTAATTTTGCAGCGGGGAACCTTGACCGCGAGTCTGTGGTGTTATCAAACAGCGCAGTTACATTGTCGGCGTGGCGACACGCTATCGATCTAATGCTGAAAAAAGATGGCGACTGGCGTAGCGCAAAAGGCATAAATAAGACCCTTGGTTTTCCGGTTGGCAGTGATGGGGAGAAGAGTCGCTTACGCATATTGCTGGAGAAGCATGCTGGTGAGCGATTCCGGGAACTCCTGATTGAATTGCGCCGTTTGCCTCAAATCGATAGCGCTGACCAAAGTTGGCAGCTCGTGCTGCATCTTTCACACCTGCTACCCATTCTCCTCGCCGAGCTGCTATTGGTCTTTCAAGCCGAGGGGAAAGTTGATTACACCCATATTGCCCTCGCTGCTGAAACGGCATTGGGTCCAGATGAGGAGCCTACGGACTTAGCGCTACGCCTTGATTACCAGATAGAACATGTATTAATTGATGAGTTTCAAGATACATCAGACCAGCAGTTTCGTTTGCTGCATAAATTAACGCGAGGTTGGGCTGAGCATAATCAGACTGAGCGCGCGCCGCGAACGCTATTTCTTGTTGGCGATGGCATGCAGTCTATTTACGGCTTCAGGTATGCCAATGTGTCGCTTTTTCTGCGTGCGCGCGACCATGGTATCGGTGGTGTTTTGTTGGAGCCTTTGGCGCTCAAGCGGAATTTTCGTTCCCAGCAAGGTGTCGTTGACTGGGTCAATAATGTTTTCTCGCAGTTGCTGCCGCCGGTCGATGACTTGCCGCGCGGGCGCGTATCTCATAGTTCAGCAATTGCTACCCACGCATCGTTGCCTGGCGAGGCGGTTAGCTGCAATATTTTCCCAGCCTCAGAGGGGCACGCTGAAGCCGATTTTCTTGCGCAGACTATTTTAAAACTTAGGCGCAGCGAGCCGACTTCAAGCATTACGATATTGGTCAGAGCGCGAAGTCATGCGCTACCCATTATCGCGGCGTTAAAGTCCGCAGGCGTCGATTTTGTGGGACGTGATCTCGAGCCTCTCAAGAAGACAGCAACGGTTAATGACTTGCTGTCCCTTTGCCACTGGTTTGCAAACCCTAGTAATGAAGTAGCAGCCCTTGCGTTATTGCGAGCGCCATTTTGTGGATTATCACTTCCGACAATTCACTTGTTATGGCAAACACCTCGGCCCTTCAGTTTGCGCGGAGCGCTTCGCGGCGCTCCGAAAACACTTAGCGATAGTTGCCAGTCTCGTATAGGCGTGCTCCTCACTGCCCTAGATTGGGGTGTGGAGCACAGAGACCGTCTCTCGTTGCCTGTATGGATGGAGCAGGTGTGGTTGCGGCTCGGCGCTGACAAGACGATCGCCCAAGATCAACACGATGACGCTTTGCGATTTTTTGCCGTGCTCCGTGAGGCAGAGGTCGCAGGCGTTGGGCTCGATATAGATTGGCTGCTACAACGACTGGATAAGCTTTATGCAGAGCATCCCGCTGGTAATGATGCCGTGCAAATAATGACATTACATAAGTCTAAAGGGTTGCAGTTCGACTATGTGTTTGTTCCGGTGCTACATAAGTCAGTGGCGGGTAATGACCGCGCCTTGTTACGCTGGCACTTACACGTAGATCGAAGTGACCACCACGGTGATTTGGGCGGTTTACTTATTGCCGCGGATGATCGGCAGGATAAGTCCGAGCCCAGTTTGTACAACTACCTGAGCTGGCTTCAGTCTGAGCGTGACTCAGCAGAATTGCGGCGTCTCTTATATGTCGGTGTAACGCGCGCACGAAAACGCGTTTGGCTAACAGGCGAGGCACCCAACGAGGACGAGTGGCCGAATTGGCCAGGAAACAAGACACCTTTTGGTATTTTGAGGGCAGCGGTCGAATCGCAAACACACTTTCACGATAGGGACCGTGCGCCGAGCGTAAAAAAATCCGACGCTGCTGTGAGACAAAATATTGCGTACTTACGGCTGCCAGACAGCCCCTCGATCGCCTCTTCAGAAAACGAGCAAAGCGGCGGAGGCATTGCGATCCCAGCGACTCTTTACCGAAAATCTAATCTCGCGGAGCGAGTATTGGGTACCGCTGTGCATCGTGTATTGGAGCTGATAAGCCAGCGCGAGTTAATTCCGAAAACCGTTGATGAGCAAATAGAAAATCAAATCCTGCTAGGGCTTCAGAGGGGCGGCCTAGTGGGTGAGGCGTTGCAGTCCATGCGTTTGGCCGCAATCGCTATGCTGAACAAGACGCTTGCCAGTGAAGAGGGGCAATGGGTACTAAGTGCCCACGATCACGCCCGCAATGAATGGGCGCTTTGGCAGGGAGGCGATACGCCCAGTAAGCGGGTCATTGATCGAACGTTTATCGATCGGACATCAGGCGTTCAATGGATTATTGATTATAAGACCAGCAAGCCTCAGACCGACGAATCACACGATGCTTTTATCGCTCGCGAAGTGGAACATTATCGATCGCAATTATTGGATTACCAGGCATTGTTAGCAGCGTTTGCGCCCATGAAAGATCACTTACCAAAGATTGCGCTATTTTTCGTCAATTCGGGTAAGTTAGTCCCAATAGATGAGGCCTAATTAAGATCAATAGTCGTAAGTCGTGAGGCTGGTTAGAAACATACGCTTAGATGAACGGAAATACAGACCATGAGGCGCGTAACGAGATAGACGAATGCGCCTACCAACCACTTTTTTCCGTTGCTGGGTCAATAGCGGCGGCAACTCTCATCGGTGAGATCTTCTTGTGATGCATAAAACGGATGCCGGTAAAAGTCAGTATCGCTTGGGCATCACCCTCAGTTTGGTGGCTAATGCTGTGTGGGGTACGGCGGCGTTCTACTGGTTACAGACTACCCCCGTTGAGTCTATCGACGTGCTTGCCCACAGGGGGGCCTGGACGCTGCCTGCTGTGTTCATAGTCCTGATCGTGTCAGGTCGTGTCATTTCTACAGCCAAGTTACTTAAACAGCCAAGAGTTTTGTTGTGGATGTTGCTGGCAGCGGCTTTAATTTCGGTGAATTGGGGCACCTTTTTATACGCGGTCACTCATGGTCAGGCCACAGAGGCAAGCCTGGGGTACTTTTTACTCCCTATCCTCTCGGTACTTTTGGGGGTACTGCTCTTTGGTGAGCAACCCACTATGGCTCAAAAAGTGGCAATTGGTATGGCTTTTCTGGCAATTGTCGTCCAGCTTTTTGCTGTCGGCGGGATTCCGGTTATTTCACTCGCGTTATCTGTGTCGTTTGCATTGTACGGAGCGATTCGCAAGAACGTCCAAGCCGATGCGATCCAAGGCTTGTTTATAGAGTCACTCTTTTTATTTCCGGCTGGATTGACCTGGCTTTTACTCAATAGCGGCGCGGGTTTTGGAGAGTATGGCCTGCGCGTTGATACTTTCTTGCTGTTATCGGGAGCCTTTACTGCGATTCCATTAATAACCCACGTAACCGCGTCACGCTTGCTGCCGTTGTCAACGGTTGGATTACTTTCGTATGTTGGCCCTTCGTTGCAATTAATTGTTGCTCAGTTTTTTCTACATGAAGATATATCACCGCTGACGATGCTGTCGTTTGCCATCGTTTGGTGTGGTTTGGTATTTATCATTTTCGACAACCTACGCCGCTATAGAAAGTTACGGAAGGTAAGTAAAGAGGCTCTCTGACGGATAGTCTTGTGCGCGTGCCTATCGCTGGATTTGCGGAAGCATTTTAAGAAGGGCGTCTCCATCAATGTCGTCGTTTTCAACGCTCTCGATGAGGTCTATTCCGAGCTCTATTGCTTGGGCACGCTCACGGCTATCGCGCAATACAACATGCTCACCAACCATGTGGTGAAGGTCACTAATCGCAAGGTTAAGATTTGATAGCTTATTATTCTCTGCCGGTGGCCATAGACTGGCATCCAATATCAGCATGTGGGGGTTCAGGGCCTGCAGCTTCGACGTAGAGCCTCGGGCAGGGTGGACTTCGTTAATGCCAATTTGACAGCCTATGGAACGCAGTGTTCTGGCAAAATCTGCCGCTCGTTCTGCTTCACGCAATCGTGTCGAATCATTCAGCTCAATACACAAGCGATCGGTGCCAATGCCACTCTCCGATACTTGGTTTAACACGAAGTCAAGGAATTCGTGGTGTAAGGCTGCGTCGGTGGATATCAGCAGGTTGAACACGGGTAATTCGCGGCCGGCATTGATCACTTGCTCAGCGTAGCTGCACGCGGTATTTATCTTGATACAGTCAAGAGCGATCGATAATGCAGCCGAGTGATAACCTGTTTGACGGCTGATCTCAGCACCCGCATCTGGCGAGCCATCGATCAATACTTGATAAATGAATTCGCTAAAGCCCGGATCTTTAGCACGCGATCGTCGTAACCGACGTAAAGAAAATTTTGGTGGCATATCTTCTTTGAGTCGCTGATACGTTTTTCGCACTGCTTCAGCTAGGTCAGCAGGGCGGCTTGCAATGGGTGCAACGAGACCCATGTTGGGCGATAAAGATAGACCTCGCTGCGCAGTATCCTCTAATGAGATCCAAAAACGGTCAGCGTAGTCGTGTGTAGCGTCGACAATGGACATACTTATCCCGGCGCTGTGGTTATTATCCAACTGTCCGTTTATTACTGCTTGTAACTTATCGAGCGAATCCGTGTGTATTATCAGGCCTTCTGTGTTTTCCGATAGCGCGCCGAGGGCATCGATAGCGAAGCCACCTTTATCGATCGTCGCGAGAATGTTTAGTCTGCTCGCGGCATCATCGCTGTGAACCGCTATTGCAGCGTGCGTCGGTCCTTTTCGCCGCGCTCTACGCAACATACTCTGTGTATGATCAATCAGTTCGCTCCGTGATAATTCTTCGCCGACATTTTTCCGAGTGGATGAAGCAAGCTCCTCCTGCCTTTTCTCAAGCGTCGAGAAGACGCTGCGCTCGACAACGGACAATTGCTCTGATGGACTCAGTGGCCGAAGATTTCGAGCTAAGGCCCGAGCCAGCGTTAGTAGGTTAAAGTCATAAACTTTTTGACCCTGCTCATTGGCGAGTACAAATCGCGTTGCGTCGGAATTCATCCAAATAAGTTGCAAATGACGCGTGGCTCCGAAAGCGTCAGTTTCGGCCAGCCAAACTTTGGGCGTTAGCTCGCGCGCGCGATGAATCCAGCGGCTTAGGCGCGGAAGTTTTTGCAACCGTTTTGAAAATTTGGGTTCTGAAAAAACTGCCTGTGCACCATAGTTGGAATTTACAAAGGCGATGTCATCGTCGCTGAGTAGCTGTTGCTCAAGTTCTTGCAATAGTGGCTCTTGATGGGGTGACAGGAGCTGCAGTCCCTCTAAGTTCCCGCGCAGCGCCGTAACTGCCGCAATTATCTCTGCAGTGGAAAGAGCGTTTTGACCTTGTAACGCGTCGTTAAGCACCTTAATCGTATCGAGGGTGTCTCTATACTTTGGATCTGTCTCATCTCTAAGCGCGCGCAGCGTTAGTTCGTCGCGCAACAGCTCATCGACGACGCGCGTCAGGCGCTCAGGCAGTTTGGTTTGCGGCATGGCGTCGAGCAGATCCTGATCAACTTTGTGTTGTGCAGATAGTCGCTTCTCTTTGCCTTCCTCCGCTTCCACTTGTCGCTTGATGTTGCGCTGCTGCTGGCGTAGCACGGTTAAAGCGAGATTGGTAACTTGAGCGAGTGCGTTGTCGAAGACGTTAATATCGCCATCATAGTGTTCGTTGACTTGCCCCAGAACTTCGTCGAGATCTCTTTCGACTCTCCCGTTGCCTCTAGGCGCGAGCCCACTGATTTCACTCAATCGCTCGATCAATAATCGTGCTGGATGCTCTCGGTTGCGGTAGAAGTCGGGCTCTTTAAGAGCAAGCTGTGCCAAGGGCAGTTTGAGGATATTCAAACTTTTCGATAGCGAAGTATTCTCGGAAAGTGTCGTTGTCAGTGCTTCGAACAGCTCATCCACCAATGCGATATTACCTCGCAGCGGCTCTTTGTCGTCGCTCGCATCGTCAAGTCCGAGTTGTTGTATTAGCGGGCTTGACGGAGGTGTGGACCTCAGACTTTCACTGCGCAGAGACGCAAGTTGTTCATACAATGCAGCTGTTTTTTGAGCGAGTTCGGCCGGGCTAAGCCCATGATCCGGGACGGCCCCATAGTCGCCACCACGCTGTAGTCGATTGAGAACGTCATTATTGACCGTGATCGCTAGTGCCTGCGAACCGTGTCCGGGGAGGTAATCAATGAATTCTTGAGTGGCAGCAGCTGTATCGAGCGGCGATGGTATCGCCATTGACGCGTTATCTTTGAGTACAGAATTATGCAGCAGAGCGGACGATAAATCGCTCGGGTTGCTCGGTATTTGATGATGAGATGTTCCGGGACTATGAGAGGCCGTCCCTTGGTCCATATCGCTTAGATAGGGTGGTTCAAGGTCTGCTGAATGCTGTGCCTGATCGTGTAGCTGAGGTCGAGCATGCGCTTGATAGGCGGGTGTTGGGATGTTGCCTGAATGTTGCTGTGTCGCTTGACTTCTTAGGCCTTGCTCTCGCGATTCCCCTCCCGATTCCCCTCTCGATTTCCCTGCCGAAGCGGCGGCTATCGACGCTTGTTGATGAGATAGTGTCGTCGGCCTATCACCTGATTCAGTACTTTGCGGAGAGAGCTTGGAGCCACTGTTTTCGATGTCGATTTCGATTCCAGGAAGCAGTCCATCAGACTCCAACTTTTGGTTAATGTCTTTGTAGATGCCCTTCAGTTCTGGAAGCAAATAGCGGGCAAATGCTTTGTCCAACTCGTCGACGATGTCGCTGGAAAGCTCAAGAGGTTTGATGACTTCTCGATACGCTGTGCACAGCGCGCGTATTCCGAAGGGCAGGCGAATCGCAGTTGGATCGGCGTTAACAATGGAGGCCAGTCTGAGCGTAATCGCTTCTAAAGCAACCCAGTACCGCTCAGATCCCGCCCTAACGATTCGATCAATAGCTAAGCTATTTTCAAACTCGTTGATATCAATCAAGTTGAGTTCGGCCCGCTCTCTTTGCACTGAGTCGTGGCGATCTTCGACTAGCGTTAAGTAATCCTGTTCAATGTGGGCAAGCATGCCGGAAACAAGATTTTTACTTTGCAATTTCAGGGAGGAGAAAGCCTCAAAGCACTGTGTTCGTCTTTCTGACGCGAGTTGTGAGCTAGAGGAAAGGTTAAATAAGTGGTCGGCCATTTCACTAAACAGCAGAGCAACACGTGGCTCCAACATGCCTCGTACATAACGCTGGAGCTCAATGACACGAGGCTCTTCAGCTGCAGTTGTGTTCTGGTCATTGCTCATTGAAATAGGGTGGCTTCCGCGGTCAACTCGAATGCCATTGTTACTTTATCCGTGCAAAAGTGCTAGCGGTCACCATAAAAATGTAGACTGTCGCACTATGGAGTCTCTATTACTACACCCAGAGTGGCGCGAGCCGTTGAGCGCTGAGTTTGATAAGCCTCATATGAAGAAGGTGGTCGACTTTCTGCGCAAAGAAAAGCAGGCGGGAAAAGTTATTTTCCCTTCGAACGCTGAGGTCTTCCAAGCCTTGAACATGACTCTGCCGAGTACAGTGCGAGTTGTGGTGTTGGGTCAAGATCCCTACCACGGAGCTGATCAGGCGCATGGGCTTAGCTTCTCCGTTAAAAGGGGTCAGCGTATCCCGCCTTCACTGCGTAATATTTACCGTGAACTCAGTGACGATATTGGGTGTTCAATGCCTAGTCATGGCTGCTTGGATTATTGGGCTGAACAAGGGGTGCTATTGCTTAATGCTGTGTTAACCGTGGAGCAGGGGCGTCCGGGCTCCCACCAAGGTCGAGGTTGGGAGCGTTTCACTGACACGATTATCGAGCATGTGAACCAGGTTGCAGCGCCGTCGGTCTTTTTACTGTGGGGCGCACAAGCGCAAAAAAAAGGCCTTGCGATAGATAAAAATCGTCACTTAGTACTGCATGCACCGCATCCATCACCGCTGTCGGCTTACCGCGGTTATTTTGGTTGTCGTCACTTCAGTGCGGCCAATCAATTTCTAGTAAGTCATTCGCGTGAACCCATCGACTGGCGATTGCCGTGCGAGTAAAGGATCTAGGCGGGCTTCCAGGCCTTATTGGGCTTTTAGCGGGCCTTACCGCATTTCTAAGCGGGTACTCGAGTCTTTAATGTATAGACCGCGCTCGAGGCCGTCCTCTGTGGTTTCAATGGCGAGAACAGCGCGATCGCCTTGATGAACTGCATTAACAATACTGCCTGCGCTCTTATTATCACTGTCCGTCAAAGGACAGCCTGGGCTTGGTGCAACCGACCCATCACAAGTCGCCTGATAGAGCCGTCTTTTGGGTGTGCCGCGCCAATGAAGTCTGGCGATTATTTCTTGGCCGGTGTAGCAGCCCTTTTTGAAATTCACGGTTCCATTTACGTCGTAATTAAGATCTTGTGGTAAATATTTACCCATGGTGTCTGCGACGACTCGAGCCTCACCGCGGTCAATTGCCGCCGTGTACCACATGCTCGTGTCGTTAGTGTCCGTATCCTTGCGGACGGATGTCCACCATTCGCTCATTACGATGTCTCCCGGTAACTGGCGTGTAAGCAAATAACCACCGTTATTGCCGCTATCGGTCGCGCAGGCCTTGCTAACTGACAGCGTGTTAAGGTCGATGCCGAGTTCGCGATGGCTCTCAGGGCCTATCACGGCTTCGCAATGCCAATCGGATAAACGTAAATCTGCCTTGGCAAACAAGAGGAATTTTTTCAGATGAGCCATAAGAGGCTCCGCAAGTGATTGGTGGGTGCGTAGTAAAATGGTCTCAGCATTAATCACCAGTGCAAGAAAGTCGGCGATGACTCGCCCTTTAACGTCACAGAAGGCACCGCTGATGGCGTCGAGGGGCTCAGGTTGGGCAAAGTCTGCTGTAGTTTGTCCTTGCAAGAACTTTGCGCTCTCTGGGCCCTCGAGCTGCAGAATCACTTCATCGTTCAATGGCACGATCACGGCCTGCTGTTGCTGGTTTGATGAGTTCATCGAGCTCTCCGGAGAAGTTTATTGGCGCCAACTATGCTAGTTTGTCGCCGCCCAGTTGGGCACATGCTGTCGTTTCCCACTATACGGAATAAATAATGACTGATAACCAAGATTTCAACCGAATGCGCTGGGCCAGCCGTCGAGGGTTGCTCGAGCTTGATTTATTGCTAGCGCCGTTTGTTGAAGCTTGCTACCAAGACCTTCCCGCCCACGATAAAGATGACTTTCGCCGGCTTGTCGAGGAGCAAGACCAAGATATTATGAACTGGATCATGGGTCGAGTCCCAATCAGCGATCCTTCGCTGATGTCGATTGTGAGGCTAATCCGCGCCCATAATGACGCAAAATTGAACGATCCAGACAAAAGTTAGCTATCTGCATCGATGTAGCTTGGAAGATTGTAGCTTGGAAGGTATAGCAGTGCCGCATCATCGCTATCACCGAGCGGCGAGTTGGGCGGAACCAGTATTGTATCTGTTGCAAGATGACGGGTGTCGGGATGGTCACTGTTAAAATGCAAACCGCGGCTCTCTTTCCGTGACAGAGCGCAATCGATCATCAGTGAAGCCACTTGACCGAGGTTACGTAGCTCTAATAGTGGCCTAGTTATTACGAAGCGCCTGTAAAAATCATTGATTTCATCCTGCATCAAATCGACAGTGCCTCTCGCGTATTGTAGACGACGATCAGTCCTAACAATGCCCACATAGTCCCACATCAGACCCCGCAGAGCTCGCCAGTTGTGTTTGATGACAACGTTTTCGTCAGAGCTTCGAACAAGGCTGTCGTCCCACTGAGGAAGCGGTTTATCGGGTGGAGGTGGGCAGGAGCTCGCAATGTGCAATGCCGCCGAGGTCGCGTAGACAAAGCATTCGAGCAGTGAATTGCTCGCCATTCGGTTGGCGCCATGTAAACCCGAGCAGGCTGTCTCACCAATGACATAAAGTCCATGTAAATCACTTGCTCCATGCTGGTCTACAACGACGCCTCCGCACGTGTAGTGAGCTGCAGGTACCACAGGGATACGCTCACGGGTGATATCAATACCCAGCGACAAGCACCGTTCATAAACGGTGGGAAAGTGACCGCGGATGAAATTTTCGTCCCGATGACTGATGTCGAGGTAGACGCACTCAAGTCCTAGGCGCTTCATTTCATGGTCGATAGCGCGGGCGACAACATCTCTCGGTGCTAGCTCACCGCGCTCATGAAAACGTGGCATGAAGCGGTCCCCATCGGGAAGGGTCAGGACGGCTCCTTCACCCCGCAAAGCCTCAGTAATAAGAAACGATTTTGCGTCGGGATGGTAAAGACAGGTGGGATGAAATTGATTGAACTCAAGATTGGCAACCCGGCACCCCGCACGCCAAGCAATGGCGATGCCATCGCCGCTCGCACCATCTGGGTTGGAGGTATATTGGTACGCCTTACTCGCTCCTCCTGTTGCCATCACCACGGCTCTTGCCGCCATTGCGGTGACTTCATTGTTGCTGGTGTTTAGCACCCATGCCCCAATGCAGCGGTTGTCTTCCCTGATTAAGTCGACCGCGCAGCGCTCGGTTAGCAAGTCAATATTGCCGGCTTCACGGGCGCGTGCCGTCAACACCTCGGCGATGGCACGACCGGTGTGGTCAGCCGAATGAATGATTCGACGATGGCTATGTCCTCCCTCCATCGTAAGATGGAATTCTCGAAATTCATCGTCGGGCTGATCTGGACGCAGATCGAAGTCGACGCCTTGCTCAATAAGCCAGTCGACAACTTCTCTACTATGACTCACGGTAAAGCGGACAGCCGGCTCGTGGCACAGGCCAGCGCCCGCAATGAGCGTATCGTTGACATGGGCATCTACCGAGTCTCTATTATGGAGAACAGCGGCCATTCCGCCCTGTGCCCAGAACGTAGACCCCGAAGCAAGATTGCCTTTAGATAGCACCGCACACCTAAAGTGTTTAGGGAGCTGAAGTGCTAGGCTTAGGCCTGCTGCGCCGCTGCCGATAATGAGCACGTCATAGTGCTTTAGCTGAGTCATGAGTCAGGCCTTGCATGTCAGTGAAGTAAAGATGGCATAATTTACGGAGTTTGACGTCGAATGGGAACTTCGGCATTTTGTACGGGTCATAGATAGCAACCAGAGGTATGTAAAATCGCCGTCGGTATGCTGCGAAGTAGAAACAAGGTGGTGATGTGACGGCTCGGGAAACCGATCAACAATTGGTACGGCGCGCTCAGAAGGGTGATACCCGCGCGTTTGATCTGTTGGTTTTGAAGTATCAGGGGCGTATTGCATCTCTGGTGAGTCGTTTTGTACAAGATTCGTCGGAAGTGGAAGATGTGACGCAAGAAGCGTTCATCAAGGCATATCGAGCTCTTTCGAAGTTTCGCGGTGATAGTGCTTTTTATACGTGGCTTTACAGAATTGCGACCAATGCGGCCAAGAATTATTTGGTAGCGAAGGGGCGACGCCCCAGGGCAGATGCTGATGTCGACGACGCCGAGTATTTCGAAGAGGGAGACGCCCTTCGAGACGCAGAGACGCCAGAGAACAATTTATTTGGCCATGAACTGGCACATGTAGTGAAGGAAACTCTCGATGGGCTTCCTAGGGAACTTAAAACTGCGCTCGTATTGCGTGAGTTTGACGGTATGAGCTACGAGGAAATAGCCGAGGTCATGGAATGTCCCGTAGGGACCGTACGATCTAGGATTTTTAGAGCCCGTGAAGCCTTAGAGGCGCGGATATCAGCCCAAATACAGGGTGAGTAGTATCCTGTATAACGAAGAGAGAGGAAGGATATGGCAGTAGATGACGTGATTCGAGAGTCAATGTCTGCGGTCATGGACGGAGAAGCAAGCGAGATGGATCTTGCCAGAGTACTGAAAGCTGTTGAGTCAAGCTCTGACGCCCGAGCTTACTGGCAGCGGTTGCAAGGCGCTCAAACTTTGCTCAAAACGGGTGCTATGCCGCTCAATATAGATATCTCGCAAGGCGTCCGGGCTAGCGTGAGTAGCGCTCATGGTGGCCGGCGACAGCCAGGGCCTCTGACCTCTCTTGCCGTTGCGGCCTCCGTGACATTGGCGGTGGTATTTGGTGGCCAGCAATTGTTACAAACGAATGATGCCAACCTGCCAATAGCGCAGGTTCCTGGTGGCGTGATGACGGTCCAAGGCGGCACTCCCGTGCAAGCTCGCTATGGCGCTCCACCCCAGATGCAGGCAGTTGCGCCTACGTCAACGGTAAACGTTGCTGGGCGATCTACAACGAACAAAATGTATGAGCAGTTAGCGCGCGAGCGCTTCGAGCGCTATGGATTTGAGCATGCCCACCAAACAGCAGCTCTACAGCCTAACGCTCTCGTGCCTTTCGCTCGAGTACCGGCGGTTCGAGCGCACAGTCCCAGTCCCTAATGATGCCAATCACAGCGCTCTTGTCTAAGGCAATCCACGCTCGCGTAATGCGAGCTTGTTTTGTGTTGCTATCGTGTGTCTTCGTAGTGCCCAGTCACTCGCAAGAAGCGGGCTGCGGGCTTGCGCCTGAGTTGGAGCGGGACGTCAACAAACTGCTCGGCGCAAGTAGCGTTTATGATTACTCGGGTACCTTGCTCGTTGAGTACGGCAGTGATCGAGAGTTCATTGCAGTTAATTCGCGGCAAGGGCAAGGTGAGGGTTCGCTGACACGATTGAATCGTCAGGCTGACGCCCCGCTGGAGACGGTTGCGGTGCAGCCATTGGATCCTACGTCAGCATGTGGTCTCGCCCGTTTTTACGCTTTTAGTATCGAGTCAGAGCAAGTCGTTGCTGGGCGTGCAGCACGAAGAATTTCGATTCGACCACGCGATACTTTGAGATTAGGCTATTTAATGGACATCGATGCTGAGAGCGGTTTGCCATTGAGGGTCGTATCTGCGACGCCTGAAGGTCAGGTGCTCGAGCGATTTGAGTTTGCACAATTTCAGCTGGGTCAAGCGATTGAACACGTTGCCGTCCTCGCGCCTAAAAGTGCGCCAGATGTATTCCAGTTTGCCAATTTACCCCCCGGTTTTGTCGTTATTGGTCAAGGTGAAAGTCCTGTCGCGCACAAAGTGGTGAGCGATGGATTGGCGTCAGTATCGATATTTATTGAGCCTCAGCCGCGCGCCCTTGCAGCCGGAGAGGGTGTTGCCCTCCGTGGAAGCACGTTGGCCTATACACGCGGCATTCCAAACAATTTCCTCATCACTGTTATGGGCGAAATCCCCATCACTACTGCGCGATTACTCGCGGACGCTGTGCGCGTTCCACAGGTGCCTTAAAGGTATGCTACGAGAGTCGGGTAGAGTAGTAGCAATTGAGAGTGATGCGGTGTGGGTTGAAACGATTCGCAGTTCACTTTGCGGCAGCTGCGCAGCTAAAGCTGGCTGTGGTCAAGGTGTTGTTGCACGCGCAGCTGGCGGTAAAGGGCTTGTCCGCGCACTCGCATCACCCAATGTTTCAGTCAGAGAATGCGCACTGGATGATGAGGTGGAGATAGAGCTTCCCGAGTCGGCCATATTGCGTGGCTCAATACTTGTTTATTTCTTGCCCTTGCTGCTGGCCGTTTTCGGTGCCCTTGTCGGAGACAATTTAACTGGCGATGTAGGTGATGTACCAGCCATTGTTGGATTTATCAGTGGGCTTGCTCTGGGTTTTTTGCTGGTTCGTATTATTCCCGCGTGGACCGGACAGCGTGAAACTTTTGAGCCTCGACTCGCTGCGGTTCGAAAATCTACTCCCGATGCCAATGTGTTGGCCTCAGGCTGAAACCCCCGTCAAATTCGCTACAGTATCCCAATAGAATCTAACTCAACAGGAGTGAGTAGTTATGCGTAAGCTTTTATGGGCGTTTACCCTCGTAGTGTTGCCTCTCGCAGTACATGCAGAGCTGCCAGATTTCCGTAGTATCGTCAAAGAGTCGACCCCCGCGGTTGTAAAGATATTGGTAGAGTCTAAGGCTGAAGCGCCTCGGAGTCCCGAAGAACTCGAGCAGCTACCCGAGTATCTGCAACGGTTTTTCCAGTTTCGTGGCGAACAACCCCGGCGTCAGCGCCAGCGCAGAAATACAGGATCAGGTTTTGTTGTTTCAGCGGACGGTTATATTGTTACCAATAACCATGTCGTTGAGGGCGCTACTTCAGTGACTGTACGTTTTACAGATCGCAGGGAATATGACGCTGAAATCGTGGGCCTCGATCCGCGATCTGACCTAGCGTTGTTAAAGATCGAGGAAAGTAACCTGCCAACACTGCAATTAGCGAGCGACGATAGTACTGACGTAGGGGAGTGGGTGCTGGCGATAGGCTCGCCTTTCGGGCTCGATTTTTCGGTGACAGCAGGTATCGTCAGCGCAAAAGGCCGGAGCTTACCGACCGAGAACGGCGAGAATTACGTGCCATTCCTGCAAACCGACGTCGCGATTAATCCCGGCAACTCAGGCGGCCCCTTGTTTAATCTCGACGGCGATGTTGTGGGCGTTAATTCTCAGATTTTCACTCGCTCAGGCGGTTCTATAGGACTGAGTTTCGCTATTCCCTCAGTGGTTGTTCGCAATGTGATCGATCAACTCAAAGCCAACGGAGAAGTCGTGCGGGGCTGGCTAGGCGTCAGTATTCAAGAGGTAGATCGTAATCTGGCTGAATCATTCGGTCTCGATAGACCGAGAGGCGCACTTGTGTCCCAAGTAGGCCCCGACTCGCCGGCTGAGCAAGCGGGTATTGAGAGCGGTGACATTATTTTAGCTTTCGCCGGGCAAGCCATCGAAACCACATCGGATCTTCCACATGTTGTGGGTCTAATCACGCCGGGCACCACAGTGGACGCTATTATTGTTCGCGATGGTAAAGAGCGCGTGCTGGACGTGAAAGTGGGGGGGCTCGACGCTGATCAGCAGCTCTCCGTCGCAGGAAATGCAAAAGCTACGGGTTCTGGCAATAAACTCGGTTTGGTCATTGAAGATGCGGATACCGAGATGATGGCAGATCTTGGGTTGACAGGCGGGGTATTGGTCTTAGAGGTCGCTCCAGACTCTGCAGCCGCTGAGAGCGGTATTGTTGGGGGCGATGTAATCACGCGGCTGGGTAAAAGTGCAATTCAGGATGCCAGCGATCTGGCCGAGGCTATTGAGCGCCTATCGCCCGGCCAATCGGTCGCGGTGCGCTTAATCAGGCAGGGGGCACCGTTTTTCTTGGCTATACGGGTGCCCGAGGCCGAATAACCGCCAGCCGGCGGCTTCTTCACGTCAATATGTCGACATCTAGCGCGATGACTCATGCAGTTGCGCGCCGGGTGGGTTAGAATTCGCGGCTTTTCACCGGCAGCCCTTCTTTCAGGGCTGCGCAGCTTGCCGCTACTGCTGTGGCGGCTTAATTAGAGGCGCTCTTGCGTGACTGACTTAAGCCATATCCGAAATTTTTCTATCATCGCGCATATCGATCACGGTAAATCTACCCTTGCGGATCGTTTTATTCAGCATTGTGGTGGCCTTAGTGAACGAGAGATGGAAGCTCAGGTGCTGGACTCCATGGACTTGGAGCGCGAGCGCGGCATTACTATTAAAGCGCAGAGCGTCACCTTGCGTTACCAGGCACGCAACGGCGAAGAGTATCAATTGAATTTCATTGATACGCCCGGACACGTCGACTTTTCCTATGAGGTCTCCCGGTCATTAGCTGCCTGTGAGGGTGCCCTGTTGGTCGTCGATGCAGGGCAGGGTGTGGAAGCTCAGTCGGTAGCAAATTGCTACACAGCCCTCGAGCAAGGCCTTGAGGTATTACCCATTCTCAATAAGATGGATTTACCACAGGCTGACCCTGACAAGGTGAAAATCGAGATTGAAGAAATCATCGGGATCGATGCCACTGACGCTTGCCCGGTCAGTGCCAAGACCGGCTTGGGTATTGAAGATGCGCTCGAATACCTCATTACCCATATTCCTCCGCCAGCAGGTGATAGAGACAAGCCGCTACAGGCACTCATCATTGATTCCTGGTTCGATACCTATCTGGGCGTAGTATCTCTTGTCCGTGTGATGCAGGGCGTGCTGACAAAGCGGGAGAAGTTTTTAGTTAAATCTACGGGGAAACAGCACGGTGCCGACATGGTTGGCGTTTTCACCCCGCACCGAACCGAAACACCACAGCTAATGGCTGGTGAAGTAGGGTTCGTGGTTGCTGGTATTAAGGATATTCACGGCGCACCTGTTGGTGACACGCTGGTGTCAGCGAAGGCCCCCGATACACCCTCGCTTGCGGGGTTTAAAAAGGCAAAGCCGCAGGTTTACGCGGGTATTTTCACGGTATCGTCCGACGACTATGAGGACTTTAGAGATGCCTTGAGCAAGTTGACGCTTAACGATGCGTCGCTTTTTTACGAACCAGAAACTTCCGATGCGCTTGGTTTCGGTTTCCGCTGTGGCTTTTTAGGCATGCTGCATATGGAGATTATTCAAGAGCGTCTTGAGCGAGAGTACAACCTCGATCTAATTACGACCGCGCCAACCGTTATCTATGAAGTGGTTAAAAAAGATGGTTCGGTAATTGAAGTTGATAATCCCTCGAGATTACCTGACGTGGGTGATATTGAAGAGATGCGTGAACCCATTGCGCGCTGCACTATTCTCACCCCCCAAGAGTACTTAGGTAATTGCATTACGCTTTGTGTTGATAAACGGGGCATGCAGGTAGATCTCCAGTTTTTAGGGCAGCAGGTACAGGTGGTCTATGACGTTCCGATGGCTGAAGTTGTGCTTGATTTCTTCGATCGACTGAAATCGGTTAGTCGAGGCTATGCATCGCTCGATTATGGTTTCCATCGCTTTCAGCAAGCGCCTCTGGCCCGTCTTGATGTGTTGATCAACGGCGAACGAGTCGATGCACTCGCTGTGATTGTGCACAGAGACTACATACAAAGTCGTGGTCGAGTGCTGACCGAGAAGATGAAAGAATTGATTCCGCGGCAAATGTTTGACGTGGCAATTCAAGCGGCTGTAGGCGGTAAGATTGTCGCTCGCCAGACCGTAAAGGCCCTACGAAAAAATGTGACCGCTAAGTGCTATGGTGGTGACGCTACCCGAAAGCGAAAGCTACTGGAAAAGCAGAAGGCGGGTAAGAAGCGCATGAAACAGGTGGGTAACGTAGAAATTCCCCAGTCAGCGTTTCTTGCTGTTCTACAAGTCGATTAAAGACCTAAGGCGAGGCGTATTTTGAATATAGATTTCCCGTTAATTTTAGTCATTCTCGTCTTTGGTAGTGGCGTCATTTGGGCGCTGGATGCGGCGATTGCTGCAGGGCCCCGTAAAAAGCGCATAGAAGCATTGAGAGCAGAGTTCCCCCAGTGGGAAGATGTGCAAACCACTGACGCTAAAAAGTTCGTGGCGGCGGTGGATGCCTCTGCTACTGAGCCTGCTATTGTGGAATATGCACGCTCCTTTTTCCCCGTGCTTGCGGCTGTGTTCGTTTTGCGTTCATTTCTCTTTGAGCCTTTTCAAATTCCTTCGTCATCGATGGTGCCGACTCTTGAAGTAGGTGACTACATTCTTGTGAATAAGTACACCTACGGGCTGCGGCTGCCGGTTTTACGTGACAAAGTGGTGAGTATCAACTCCCCCGAGCGAGGCGATGTAATGGTGTTTTTTCCACCACATCAGAACAAGACTTACTACATCAAGCGAGTTATCGGTGTCCCCGGTGATCTTATTGAGTACCGTGATAAGCATCTCTGGGTTAATAGTGAGCAGGTGCCCCGTGAATGGCTTGACTCTGGGTCTGGCGATTCAAAGCGTACTAGTAAGGGTTCAGAAACGGTTGGCGACGACGCGCCCTATTTGATGCAGATCGATAATCTGCGACCGGCTCGAGATTTTTCAGTGCGTGTCAAACCTGGCCATTACTTTATGATGGGTGATAATCGCGATAACTCCAGTGATTCTCGCGTTTGGGGTCAAGTGCCAGAGCGCGATATTGTAGGCAAGGCTGTGGCTATTTGGATGCATTGGGAATCGTTTTTGTCGGTGCCGAGTTTCGGGCGCGTCGGCACCATCAAGTGATGGCAACAAGGGGAAGCTATGCACACGAAAAATAATGCAGTGTCGTTATCGCGACAGCGAGGCATGAGTTTTTGGGGCATTGCGCTAAACATATTCATCTTTGGCAGTTTTTTAGTGTTAGCGCTGCGTGTCGCGCCCTTCTATATGACGTATTTGACGGTGAAGGATATTGTCGAGCGCGCTGCCGAAGAATACGACCCAAAAAGTCAATCGCTGGCAGACGTTCGGACGCGGATTCGCAAGTTATTGAACACAAGCCAGGCGTACGACATTGCGGCAGAGGACATTGAGGTTTTTCGCGATAATGGCAAGGTCATCATCGATGCGACCTATGAAGTGCGTTTTCCGTTGGTATGGATCATCGACGGTGTGATGGTGTTTGATGACTTACTGATAGAAATGCCGGGTCATTGATCGCTTTGACTATCGATGGGAAAACATTGCGCCTTGGGCAGTTACAAGCCCGCCTTGGTTACACGTTTACCGATCTCGCACTGCTGGAGCTCGCGTTAACCCATCGTAGCGCCGGCAAGACCAATAATGAGCGTTTAGAGTTTCTAGGCGACTCGCTTATTAACCACGTGGTTGCAGAGCATTTGTTTGTTCGGTTTCCAAAGGCATCCGAGGGCCAGCTGAGTAGGCTCCGTGCGAAGCTCGTACGGGGAACTTATCTTGCTAAATTAGCGGGTGAAATGGACCTCGGGGATTGCTTAATTTTAGGTAGTGGTGAGCGAAAAAGTGGAGGTCGCCATCGAGAATCCATTCTTGCTGACGCACTTGAAGCGATTGCCGGCGCTATTCTTTGCGATAGCGACTTTACCAGCGTGCATGCTGTGATCTCTCATTGGTTCACTGATAGCTTTGACACTTTGATGCTCAATGATGAGCGCGATGCTAAAACGCAGCTGCAGGAGTGGCTACAAGGTCGTGGTCATCCATTGCCAGATTACCGCATGAGATTGGTGGAGGGCGATGATCATGATCAGCTGTTCACCGTAGTGTGCCACGTCGAACCTCTCTCGGAGGGTGTCGCAGGTACAGGTAAAAGTCGAAGAAGTGCTGAGCAAGCCGCAGCCTCAAAAGTGCTGGAGGCACTGAGTCAATGACGGAATCATTAACCCGCTGTGGGTACGTTGCTATTGTTGGGCGACCTAATGTGGGCAAGTCGACCCTGCTAAATTATTTATTGGGACAAAAGATCAGCATAACCTCTCGCAAACCTCAGACTACTCGGCATCAGGTTTTGGGTATTTTAACCGAAGGCCCAGACCAAATTATTTTTGTCGATACCCCAGGAATGCACAAAGAGCAGGGTAAAGCGATCAATCGCTATATGAACCGAGCGGCGAACAGTGCTCTGGCTCATGTGGATCTCATTTTGTTCATCGTTGATCGCCTGCGATGGACACCTGAAGATGAGATGGTATTCAATGCCGTTAAAGCGGCTAGCGCACCTGTGGCCCTGGTCATTAATAAAATCGATATGCTGGACGACAAGGCAGCGTTGTTACCTTACAGCGAAAAATGGATAGCAACAGAAGACTTTGATGCGCTGTTTCCTATTTCTGCTTTACGTAAGAACAATCTCAAGACACTCAGGCAATATTTGGGTGAGAAAATGCCCGCGGGCCCGCATTTCTTTCCCGAAGATCAGGTTACCGATCGCACGGAACGCTTTCTCGCAGCTGAATTAATTCGTGAGAAAATTGTTCGTCAGCTGGGTGACGAACTACCCTATACCACTGCGGTAGAAATTGAGGCGTTTAAACATGAGGGCAAAATCCTTCATATTGACGCGCTCATTTACGTGGAGCGCGCGGGCCAAAAAGCGATCATGATTGGCGAGAAAGGTAGTCGATTACGCTCTATTGGTACCGAGGCTCGCAAAGATATGGAGCAGGCTTTCGATACTAAGGTCATGCTCAAGCTATGGGTCAAAGTGAAGTCTGGCTGGTCTGACGATGACCGAGCCTTGCGCAGTTTGGGTTTTGACGAGCGTTAAGTTGCGATGGTGTCGCGCCTAGAACCTGCTTGGGTTTTACATCGTCGCCCCTACGGTGATGGTAGTCTTATTGTGGAATGCTTCGGTTTAGACTCCGGGCGTTTTTCAGCCGTACTTCGTGGTGCCCAACGTAAGCACCGGGGAGGTTCACTAGGGGGCCAAACCCAACCGTTCAATCCTCTACTGATAAAAGCGACAGGTCGCGGCGATCTGAAAACGCTCAGGCAGGTCGAAATTGCCGGCCACGCTGTTCCATTGGCTGGCAGAGCGTTATTTAGCGGTTTGTATATTAACGAGTTACTCAATCGCGTACTGCCGAGGTTCGATCCAGTTCCGCGCTTGTTTGCTCATTACGGTGAGATACTCTCGCGACTCATTGATGATGACGAGCTTCAGCTGCGCCTGTTTGAATTAGCCTTGCTGGATGAGCTCGGTTATGAGCTTATCTTCGCGCACGATGCCGATGGTAATCTCATCGATCCAAGTGGTATGTATCGATACCATGCCGATACAGGGTTTCATTGTAAGTACTTCGGACAGCAGCGTCAGGACGTGTTTGACAACACGCTCGATGTGAGTGGCGAATCGCTTTTTGCGCTGGCGCAATGGCGTCATGCCGATACAGCCCTGAACTCTGATGGTTTGCGTACCCTCAAGCAGTTGACTCGCTTAGCCCTAAAGCGCCACATAGGCGATCGACCTCTTCAAAGTCGCGAACTTTTTAAGGCATTCTCGGCTGCTGTAGCGAGTTCTGATTGAGTCGGTGTCGAGGCTGAATCTATCGGCTTACACCGTTATACTTGCCGTCGACAGGAGGGCCGCATGTCCGATTCAACGCTCCATTATCCGACGATTGAAGATGTAATTGGTGAAACGCCGCTGGTGCGACTGCAACGCCTGCCCGGGAAAACATCTAATACTGTGTTAGCTAAACTCGAGGGCAATAATCCGGCTGGATCGGTCAAGGATCGTGCTGCGATGAGTATGATTGCGGAAGCGGAAGCTCGCGGAGACATTAGACCGGGAGATACCCTCATCGAGGCTACTAGCGGCAATACCGGTATCGCCCTGGCTATGGCGGCCGCTATCCGAGGCTATCGTATGGTGCTCATTATGCCAGCCCACATGAGTAATGAGCGAAAATGGGCGATGGCGGCTTATGGTGCCCAACTCATTGAAGTCACTTCTAAGCAGGGTATGGAAGGGGCTCGAGACTTAGCGCTCGCTATGGAAGTTCGCGGTGAGGGGAAGGTGCTCAACCAGTTTGCCAATTTTGACAATCCGCTGGCTCACTATAAAGGGACGGGGCCTGAGATTTGGCGCCAGACAGGTGGGCGTATTACCCATTTCGTAAGCTCTATGGGGACGACCGGTACTATTATGGGTGTGTCTGCTTATTTAAAGCAGCAAAATCCAGCTATTCAAATCATTGGGCTGCAGCCTGAAGATGGCTCAGCGATTCCGGGCATCCGGCGCTGGTCATCAGAGTATCTGCCTACGATTTTCGATGCCGCAAAGGTCGATCGCGTGATTGATATTTCTCAAGCAACCTCTGAGCACGTTATGCGGAGGTTAGCGCGCGAAGAGGGTATTTTCGCTGGGGTGTCCTCGGGAGGTTCTATCAGCGCGGCGCTACAGTTAAATGATGAGCTTCAAAACGCCACGATTGTGGCCATTGTCTGTGATCGAGGCGACCGCTATTTATCCACGGGAATTTACAACCCCGAGGCCTCTTAAAAATGGTTCAAGTAAGGGTATTGCCCGACACTCAGAAGCTCGATGAGGCAGCCATTGAACAGTGGCTTTCCCGGCTGAGTCTGGATTTTGACGATGATGAGCGTCTAAGGATCGTGAGTGCGGTGGAGCATCTCAAGACGCTCGCTAACATCGCCAGTGTTGAAACCAGTGATTGGGCAGGTGAGTCGGATCCACTAGCGGTGGGTCTAGAAATCGTCTACATATTGTCGGAGTTACGCCTAAGCGTCGATGTCCTAATAGCAGGACTTATCTACCGAAGTGTACGCGAGCAGCAATTGACTATCGCTGAGGTCACAAAGCGATACGGTCCAGCAGTCGCTCGACTACTCGATGGCGTCTTACGCATGGCGGCGGTTAGTGAGCTTACAGGCGCATCCGATGCACCTGTTCTAGGCCAGCCTGATACACCTAACGCGAATATTCGGCGAATGCTCATTGCCATGGTTGATGATGTTCGCGTCGCGCTCATCAAGCTGGCTGAACGTACAGTGGCTATGCGGGTACTAAAAACTGCCAATGAGATAGATCGTCAGCGCATAGCGGGAGAAGTATTTAGCGTGTATGCGCCGCTTGCGCATCGGTTAGGAATAGGCCACCTGAAGTGGGAGTTAGAGGATTTATCTTTCCGCTACACTCATGCAGAGGCCTATCACCGCATCGCTAAATTGTTGGATGGTCGCCGACTAGAACGCAATCGTTTTATTGAGAGAGTGAGCGCTGATTTAACCGAAGCACTGGGTGATGCTGGTTTAGTTTTTCAAATCACGGGTCGCGCGAAACACATATACAGTATCTGGCGAAAAATGCAGCGCAAAGGCATTGGCTTTTCCCAGGTCCACGATATTCGTGCGCTTCGAATCCTGGTGGAAAGTGTTCGCGACTGTTACCACACATTGGGAATTGTTCATGGCATGTGGCGCAACATACCCAATGAGTTCGATGATTATATCGCAAGCCCAAAAGAGAACGGCTATCGATCATTGCATACCGCGGTTATTGGTCCTGAAGGGAAAATACTGGAAGTACAAATTCGAACGCATACGATGCACGAGGAGTCTGAGCTCGGTGTTTGTGCTCACTGGCGTTACAAGGGTAGCGATAGCCAGCATAAAGGCTCCGATACCTATGAAGAAAAGTTAGCTTGGCTGCGTCAAGTACTGGAGTGGCACGAGGCGTTAGGTGATGACGACGAAGTTGTAGAGCAATTCAGTTTCGACTCCGCTCAGGATCGGGTCTATGTATTTACTCCCAAGGGGGATGTAGTGAGCTTAATACACGGTGCGACACCGCTGGATTTTGCTTATCACGTCCACACAGAGGTAGGACATCGTTGCCGCGGAGCTAAGGTCAACGGCAGCATTGTGCCGTTAACCCACGTTTTACGAACCGGTGAACGTGTGGAGATTTTGACTGGAACTGAGAGCAAGCCACGACGCGATTGGTTATTGGCCAGCGCTGGTTATTTGAGGACCTCGCGCGCACGTGGGCGAGTTCATCAGTGGTTTAAGGACCAGACAAGAGACGACAACGTGGATGCTGGGCGCTCACTGGTTGAGCGAGAGTGTTCTCGGCTTGCTCTTAGGGCTCTGGATTATAAGGCTGTTGCTCGCCAGCTTGGATGCAATAGCGTCGACGATTTGTTTGCTGGTGTAGGCGCGGGTGATATCACCTCAGGTCAAGTAGTGCGCGCGGCACAAAGCGTGACGGGCGTGGCTGAGGCACAGCCCATTAAAGTGGTCGCACCCACTGCGCATGGCCATAGTGGCGCAATTCGTGTGGATGGTGTTGGCAATATGCTCACCAACTTTGCGCGTTGTTGTATGCCCGTGCCAGGAGATTTAATAGAGGGATACATCACCCGTTCACGCGGCGTGTCAGTGCATCGAGTCGACTGCAATAAGCTGCTGGGTTTAAAGCTTGAAGCGCCTGCGCGAATCATCGCCGTTGGCTGGGGCGGGGTAGATCATGAGCGCTTTGAAGCCAGTGTGGCGATAACCGCGTATGATCGCCAAGGGCTCCTTGCAGATATTACTGCCGTGATGGCCCGCGAAAAAGTGTTTGTGACAGCCATCAACACCCAGAGTCATAGCGATAATAATACCGCCGACATGCGCTTGCATTGCGAGGTGGCGTCACTGGAAAAGCTGGGTCACATTTTAGCCAAACTGAGTCAGCTAGATAATGTTATTTCTGCCCGGCGAGTGATCGAGTAATGAGCAAAGAGAGTTTACACCAAGACGGGATAAGCCCGGAGTACACGCTCAAGGATTTACTCGAGGTGATGACCCGTCTGCGTGATCCTGATTTCGGTTGTCCTTGGGATATTAAGCAATCGTTTGAATCGATCGTGCCTTCAACTCTGGAAGAGTGTTATGAGTTAGCCGACGCGATTGAGCAACAGAACATGCCGCACGTCGCTGAAGAGTTGGGCGACGTTCTCTTTCAGGTGATTTTTTATTGCCAGTTAGGAAAGGAGCAGGCGCTATTCGATTTTAGTGGGGTCGTGCATACTCTGGTAGACAAGCTGGTCCGCCGGCATCCGCATGTTTTTGTCAATGGCGACATTAATACGCAAGCTGTTGAGTCCATCGATACCGAAGTTGTTAAAGCCAATTGGGAGGCCATCAAACGCCAAGAGCGACTGGCAAAATCTCAGCCCGGCGCTCTGGCAGATATTCCGCGGGCACTCCCTGCGCTACCGAGAGCGCAGAAACTGCAGAAGCGGGCAGCACATGTCGGCTTTGATTGGCCAGAATTATCGCAGGTGCTCGAGAATCTCGAGGGCGAAATCGCCGAGCTACGCGGTGCACTCAATGATGGCAACGCTGATCATATCGAAGACGAGTTTGGCGACGTTCTGTTCAGTGCTGTCAACGTAGGCAGACACCTAAAAATTGACGCTGAGCGAGCACTAAGGCGTGCAAATCGCAAGTTCGAGCGTCGATTTAGGTCAATGGAGTCACAAGCGGCCGAGGTGGATAAGGCGTTAGAGTCTATGGATGCTCTTGAGTTAGAGGTATTGTGGCGTGCTGCGAAGCAGTTTGATTAGAGCTTGTCAGAAGAGCATTGGATGTGTAGTTTTGGCATCCCTCTGCGGCTCCGCCCGTCTATAGGTTTTAAAAAGTTAAGGACAACCCTATGCGAATCATCCTTCTAGGTGCCCCTGGCGCAGGTAAAGGTACACAAGCTCAGTTTCTCTGCGAGTCGTATGCCATACCCCAAATATCCACAGGCGATATGCTGCGCGCTGCGGTCGCGGCTGGTACCGAGCTAGGCAAGCAAGCTAAAGCGATTATGGACTCGGGCGGCTTAGTCTCTGACGACATTATTATCGGTTTGGTAAAAGATAGGTTAACTCAAGCTGACTGCGTTAACGGTTGCTTGCTCGATGGATTTCCTCGCACCATTCCCCAAGCACAGGCAATGGTTGAAGCAGGGATTGAGGTTGATCATGTTATTGAAATCGATGTCGCTGAAGACGAAATCGTTTCTCGCTTGAGCGGGCGAAGAGTGCACCCTGGCAGCGGCCGAATCTATCATATTAGCAATAATCCGCCTAAACATGAGGGCGTCGATGACGAAACTGGCGAGGCTCTTATTCAGCGTGACGATGACAAGGAGGCGACGGTTCGTAAGCGCTTGTCTGTGTATAGAGAGCAAACACAACCTTTGGTATCGTTCTATAAAAATCTCGAGGGCCCCAGCTATCACCGAATTGTGGGTGTTGGTTCTGTTGCTGAAATCACCCAGCAAATTCGAGAAAGTTTATCTTAAACAGTTTTTTTAGGCTTGATTGCTTGTTTAGAATAAAAAACGCTGGTAGCGTGCGGACATAACCTAGCGTTGTAACCGGAGACTCGCATGGCAACTGTAAAGAAAGCAAAAATAACTACAAAGAAAACCACTGTTAAGAAAGCGGCTGCAAAAAAAGCACCGGCTAAAAAGGCTGCGCCTAAAAAGAAGGCGGTAGCGAAGAAAGCGCCGGCTAAAAAAGCGGTAGCTAAAAAAGCACCGGCGAAGAAAGCAGCTGCTAAAAAGGCTGCACCTAAAAAGAAAGCGGTAGCGAAGAAAGCAGTTGCTAAAAAAGCACCGGTGAAGAAAGCAGCTGCTAAAAAGGCTGCACCAAAAAAGAAAGCCGTAGCTAAGAAAGCGGTAGCGAAGAAAGCACCGGCTAAGAAAGTGACTGCTAAAAAGGCTGCACCGAAAAAGAAAGCCGTAGCTAAAAAAGCGGTAGCCAAGAAAGCACCTGCTAAAAAGGCTGCGCCTAAGAAGAAAGCGGTAGCGAAGAAAGCACCTGCCAAAAAAGCGCCGGCTAAGAAAGCAGTCGCTAAAAAAGCACCTGCCAAGAAAGCGCCCGCTAAAAAGGCTGCGCCTAAGAAGAAAGCGGTAGCGAAAAAAGCGCCGGCTAAGAAAGCAGTCGCTAAAAAAGCACCTGCCAAAAAAGCGGCACCAAAAAAGAAAGCCGCAGCTAAGAAAAAGTAGAGCAGACTGCTCTCAACAAGAAGTGCCGGTTAACACCGGCATTTTTTTTGTCTAATGGTTGTGTCTCCGCCTGATCTTCATTAGGAAGCCGATGACTCAATCGGTCCGGTGATTCAATCAGTCCGGTAATTCAATCAGAGTATTCAGACTCGCAATATCATCGATATCTTGCCCTGCGCCTCGACATTGAAGCGGCGCCAAGCCTAGCGCTTGATACAGACCGAGCAGCGATCGTCCGCCACGGTCATAGTAATCATTAGCCTGCAGACAGCAACGTGTGGAGATCAGGCTTATTGGCGTATGGTGATCTTCATCTACCGCATACAGCCCCGCAGATGTCATAGTATCCAAACGGCCAATGCGATCGAGCCAATTGACAGGGATAAAGGCCTGATCACAGGGGATGACCGCTAGATAATTTGTGCTGCACATATTGAGGAGGGCTACGATGCCCCCCACGGGGCCTTGGTTGCTCCAAGCGTCGCAGATTATGCGAGACGCGTAATGTTGGTATACCCAAGCGTTGCGACGACAGGCAACCATCACCGCAGGCTTAGGCCACGCTAGCTGCGCCAGTAGGCGTTCGATTTGGGTTTGGCCATTAATGATCATGAGGCCTTTGTCGCGACCCATGAGTCGTTGGCCTTTGCCACCAGCGAGTATTCCGATTGTTGTTTGCTTCAACGTATCCAAGCTCATCACGACTATGGGATAATGTGAAGCTTACTTCATCTAGCGCCCACTACCCATGCATACTGTTCTGGCTATCGATACTTCGACCGACGCCTGTTCTGTCGGTCTCGCAACTCCGACTGCGAGTGTGGAGCTTCACCGTATAATCCCCAAGGCCCACAATAAGCATATTTTGCAGATGATTGATGAGTTACTGGGTGACATGCCGCCCAGCAGTGTCGACCTGTTTGCATGCGGTGTTGGTCCAGGCTCGTTCACGGGGTTGCGTATTGCGGCAAGTGTTACACAGGGGCTTGCGTGGGCGCTCGAGAAACCCGTTGCCCCTTTCTGCTCGTTGGAGTGTCAGGCGCAGGCTTTTTTAAGTGAGCACCCTAACGCTCAAGGCTTATTGCTAAGTTGTACTGACGCTCAAATTGGTGAGGTGTACTGGCGCTGGTTCGAATGCTCGAAGGGACAACTCACAGCGGTTACCGAGCCGGGTATGAGTCTACCTGAAGAGCTAAAGTCACCCGGCGCATTGCCTTCGGCTTATATTGTCGGGTCGGGTTGCCACTACGTTGCCGCCATGTCGCCGGGAGTGATTGGCGCAGATACGCAATGTTTTGGTGGCGTGCGACCTCACGGCGGGATAATGGCTGCCAAGATTCAGGCTAACATTCAGCCCAAGAATTGGTGTGCTCCACAAGATTTGACCCCGCGTTATATACAGCAAGATATCGGCTGGAAAAAATTATCGGAGCAACCTCGTCGTGTCTGAGTGGTGGCAAACCATTGTATTGGCTTTTATCCAAGGGTTTAGTGAGTTCTTGCCCATCTCGAGCTCGGCGCATCTTATTTTGCCTTCTCAATTGTTGGGCTGGAGCGATCAGGGCTTGATGTTTGACGTCGCCGTCCATATGGGCACCTTGATCGCAGTTATCGCTTATTTTTGGCGAGACCTTATTATGTTACTGGGTGACCTTGTACCCTCTATGCGCAGTGTGGTTGGCGGTACCCAAGGTGAACTTTGGCGTTTAGTTGTGGCAACGATACCCGCCGTGCTTGCGGGAGCGCTGGCTAGTGATTACATCGAAAATCACTTGCGAGGGATTCCAGTTATTGCGACAACCACGATTGTATTTGGGCTGCTACTCGGATGGGCGGGTTATCATAGTCGCGCGCACCGGCGATCGGAGCAATTAGGTGTGCCGACACTTGATCAAATCGCATGGCATCATGCTTTTATTATTGGTCTTGCGCAGATGCTCGCTTTAATCCCCGGTACATCGCGATCGGGCATTACCATTACGGCTGCACTATTTCTCGGATATAAGCCGGTGACTGCAGCGCGTTTTTCGTTTTTGATGTCGGTACCCATTATATCGGGAGCGATGCTGTTTTTATCGCTCGATCTGCTGTTTGGGGGCGAGACAGAGGTTCCTGCGGGTCAAATCCTGCTAGCGGCTACCATCGCTGGAGTAACCGCTTATTGCACGATTGCGCTATTTTTGGCGGCGCTAAGTCGTATGGGTATGATGCCTTTTGTTGTCTATCGGCTGCTTTTAGGGGCAGGCTTGGTAGCTATTGTGTTTTTGGGGAATTAATGATGTCCGATGTTGTCGATGAGTTACTCAACTTTCTTGCTGAAGCTACGACTCCTTTCCATGCGGTGTCCGCAATGGAATGGCGTTTAGCGGCTGCGGGTTTTACTGAGCTTGATGCAATTGACGGAGCAAAATTGGAGCCCGGGCAGGGGTATTTTTACACCCGTAATGGCAGTTCAATTATTGCTTTTCGCGCCGGCACCAACCCTCCTGAGCAGGGTCTGCGCTTAATTGGAGCGCATACGGACAGCCCTAACCTCTCGGTAAAGCCGAACCCAATTAAAGTCCGCCACGGCGTGGTTCAGATTGCAGTCGACGTCTATGGTGGCGCTTTGCTCAATCCGTGGTTTGACCGCGACTTGTCTTTAGCGGGGCGCGTGAATTTTGTCGATAGCGAGGGAGCGCTTAACGCACAATTGATCGATTTTCAAAAGCCAGTGGCGATTATACCTAGCTTGGCAATTCATCTCGATCGCGAGGCCAATAATGGAAGAAGCGTTAATCCGCAAAGAGATATTCTCCCTGTGCTTCTTGAAGCGGATGGCAGTGGCTCTACGCACATTGATTTTCGCGCATTACTTGCAGAACAACTACGACGGCAATACCCAGAGTACGACGATGTGCGGGTACTCGATTATGAAATGTCGCTATACGACACTCAAAAGCCCGCACGAGTAGGGTTAGATGAGGCGTTCATAGCATCTGCGCGACTCGATAACCTTTTGAGCTGTTTCGTTGGTCTTCGCTCGATCCTGGATGCAGACGCTTCTCAGTGGAGTGTGCTTGTGTGTAATGACCATGAAGAAGTTGGAAGCGCATCTGCGGTGGGTGCTCAGGGCCCCATGCTCATGGATTTCATCACGGCGCTTACTGTCGATGCAGCGGCTAGTCGTCAACTGCGCGAGCAATCCGTGATGGTTTCAGTGGATAACGCCCACGCGGTGCACCCCAACTTTAGCGATAAGCATGATGAAAACCATGGTCCTTTGCTGAATGCCGGCCCAGTGATAAAGATTAATCGAAACCAGCGATACGCTACATCAGGCACTGGGGCTGCTCTTGTACGCCTGTTGGCAGAGCGCGTGGATGTCCCTGTACAAAGTTTTGTGGTTCGCACTGACTTGGGCTGTGGCAGCACCATTGGGCCCATCACGGCAGCTGGTACGGGTATTGATACCATCGATTTAGGTGTGCCTACGCTAGGTATGCACAGCATTCGGGAGTTGGCGGGTAGCCGCGACCCTGCGTATCTTGAATCTTTACTCACTGGCTTTTTGAATCGCTTGGTATAATTAATGGAGATCATGTAATGGAAACTACCCGTGTATTGACGGGCATTACCACAACGGGGACACCTCACCTTGGAAATTTTGTGGGTGCGATACGCCCCGCAATCGCCGCTTCGAAACGAAGCGATGTCGACGCGTATCTCTTTTTGGCGGATTACCATGCATTAATCAAATGTGGAGATCCCGCTTTAGTCGCACAATCTAGCCGTGAAATCGCTGCAACTTGGTTGGCTCTTGGGCTCGATCCCGAGCAGGCGAATTTTTATCGTCAATCAGATATCCCAGAAATCACCGAACTATGCTGGATATTGACATGCAATGCGGCCAAAGGATTAATGAACAGGGCGCACGCCTACAAGGCAGCAGTCCACGCCAATGAGCAGGCAAACGAGGATCCTGACTTTGGTATAACAATGGGGCTGTTTTCGTATCCCGTATTGATGGCTGCGGATATATTGATCTTCAATGCCCACGAGGTCCCCGTTGGGCGTGATCAAATTCAACATGTTGAAATGGCGCGAGATATCGCGCAGCGTTTCAATCATAATTTCGCCGATATCTTTACGTTGCCAACAGCTGTAGTCGATAACAACGTATCGGTGCTGCAGGGTCTAGACGGCCGTAAAATGAGTAAAAGCTACAACAATACGATTCCTTTATTTGGGAGTGAAAAACAACTCAAGAAAGGTATCAACAAGATTAAAACGAATTTACTCGAACCGGGTGAACCAAAAGACCCTGAGGATTCGACGGTCTTTCAAATTTGGTGCGCTTTTGCCGATGACAACGAAAGACAGGCGATGCATCAAGCGTTTCTCGACGGTATTGCTTGGGGTGAAGCCAAGAAGCAGCTCTTTGAGCGAGTTAACGATGAGCTTGCACCTGCGCGCCAGCGATACGATCAGCTCATAGCTGAGCCCGCTGACATTGAAGCAATCTTGCAAGAGGGCGCCAAGCGTTTGAGGCCGAAAAGCGCTGAGCTGCTAGCGCGAGTTCGGCACGCAGTGGGTCTGCGGCCTTACGCGTAGGTAAATTTGTAGCGACCAAAGGACACACACTAGCCGTTCAATTCAGCGCGTAGCTGAATGAGAGCATTGCGCTGCGCGGCTCTCCAACAAAGTAGCGGAAATTGCCAAAGCCGAAGTCGGCGCGCTCCGCGTAACGGGTGTCAGCAAGATTGGTAAGTACCACGCCAATTGAAATCCGGTCGCTGGGTTTTGCATCGACACGCAAATTCCAGAGCTCGTGGCCGTCGTAAATATTTTCATTATTGGGATCGACGAAGTACTGGTCGATCCAAATGAATTCTAATTCAGCTTTCAGTGGGACTGAGGCAAAGACGCTTTCGGCACCGAGTCGCGCACTGCCGAAATGTTTAGGTGCTGTATCGATGAAATTTCCTTTAATGTCGCCCCTCGAGCCGCTCAATTGTGTGGCGCTTGCGTAAGTGTGATCAGCAAAATTTGCCGCCAATTCAGCGTACCAAACCGCATTGATCTGCCACGCTAACTCAAGCTCGATACCTTTATGATCGGTTGCCGCACCGCTCACATTCTGCCGGTTACGATCCTGAAAAATGACGTCGTCTTTGCGCATAATGTAGCCATTTACTGCGTAGCTCAATGCGCCGGATACTGCGCCCCTTAGCCCTAATTCGAAACTATCAACTTCCTCCGAATTTAGATCGGCGACTTGCTGGCCCGCTTGCAGCCTGTAGAGCTCTGCTGTCTCGGGAGATCGAAATCCGCGCGCTAAGCGGCCGTATACTCGTGCGGCGCCTAAGTCATAACTTAGCGCGATGTTGCCCGAAATATTACTGAAATTATCTGTCCGGTCAGCGGGGCGGTAAAAGCGGCAGGCGCTTGCAGTTGGCGCACAGGCATCTCCATCACCTGTTCGATTATTGTAGTCGTAACGGGTTTGTTCAAGGCGCAGACCACCATCGATACGCCAGTGATCTGAAAGCTGCACATCCCCTTGGATGAAGCCGCCGTAAACAATAGAGTCTACCTGATAGTCATAATGTATCCCCTGGGGCTGATTGGGACTGAATGGTTCATCCTGCGTTTCTTTCAACCAGCCCTCGGTGTAGTCAAAATCGGCGCCTACGACCCAACTAAGACTCTCTCCAGTGTCACGGAATGCTGTTTGTATGCCTAAGCTTTGATGTCCATTCTTCTCAGTAGACTGCCAGGGCAAAAAGTGCTGCAGAAACGCCATGGCGTTCTTTCTAAAGTAGGGTGTTAGCGTCACGCTTCTTGAGTCAGTCAGGGTCTTAGTAGCGCTCAAATGCCCGCGGACTGACCAAGCGTCGCGGTACGCTTCTGGGTTGGGATTCTCTTTACTCGCTTCTTCATCTTTGTAGACCTCATCCCCTTGGACGTAGCCGGCCGTTTCCTGATTGATATTCATTCCATCGAAGACGGCGCTCAACGACCAGTCGTCTACGTCCCGATCCTGGCGCAGCGTAAACTTTTGCTGGTCGTAGCCGGAGTTGTCTTGATAGCCACCATAGGTTGTCACTTGGGCATTTACCGCTGTTCGTGAGTCCGGCAACGCAATGCTCATCAAGGCTCTATAGTAATCGCGCGCGCCTGCATCGATCCGCAAGCGACTTTGCATCATTTCAGCAGAAGCAGATCTGACATTGATAACGCCATGCATAGCATTAGTGCCGTAAACAGCCGTTGCTGGACCTCGGATAACCTCCACTGAGCCTGCTTGTGCCAAATTAGCGTCGAACAATTGGTTCACATTGCAAAAGCCCGGCGCTCTCAGCGCAATGCCATCGCCCGCGGTGAGGAAAGAGCCACAACTACCGGCGCCGGTAAATACGGGGGAGCGCAACGATATCAATGATTCCTGGCCATTGTTGCGGCTAATCCACGTACCTGCCGAGCGCTGAAATAATTGATTGCTGTGTTGTGCAGCCGTGAATTCAACGGCATCTGAATCGATCACAGACCAAGCGATAGGTAATAGACTGCCATCGCTATCGCCACGCGTAGCCGTTACCAAGACGGTCTCGAGTGCCGTATCAGCAACATTCGCTCCCGCGTCAGTTACCACCATAGCTGCTGCTGTCAGAAGCAGCGTTGTTCGCACGAGGGGACCGTAAATCGCTTGGCGTAGTCTATTCATTGTTTGTCACTTACATTAAACACAAGGGTGGGAGATGCTACCGACATTAGGACTGTATTCAAAGTGGCTTGGGAGCGTAAAATAAAGCTTACTGTTTCAGGAGCCGATTCATGTCCCGCGTTCTCGCCACCAATAACGATTTTTCAATCCGAACCAGCGAACCTGTGCACTCGGGTAAGGTTCGCTCAGTTTATTGGCTAACGGCTGCCGACAGTGCCCGACTTATCGCGGAGCGTGGTTATGATATTGCGGAAGATGCGCCCCTAGCCCTAATGATTGTTTCCGATCGAATCTCTGCGTTTGAATGTATATGGCAAGCTGAAAATGGGCTTAGCGGTGTGCCTGGTAAAGGCGCCGCATTGAATGCGGTCTCACAGTATTGGTTTGATCAATTTCGAGCAGCCGGCTTGGCTCGAAGCCATGTCCTGGAGGCGCCGCATCCTTTGGTATGGATAGTTCAACGCGCGGTGCCTGTTAAGATTGAAGCGATCGCCCGGCGATACATAACAGGTTCTATGTGGCGTGCTTATGAAAAGGGCGAGCGGCATTTTTGCGGTATCGAGCTGCCGGACGGCCTCGTGCGCGACCAATGCTTGAGTGATCTTCTGATTACGCCGTCAACAAAAGATGTCATGCGCGGCTTGCTGGGAGTTCCTGAAGTCGATGACGTTAATATATCGCGGCAAGATATTGAGCGGCATTGGCAGGCATTTGGCTTTCAAAAGCCGAGCGATATTGCTGCTTATGAGCGATTACTTGCGCAGGGATTTCAGGTCATCGCGCAAAGCTTGGCTGAAAAGGGCCAGCTGTTTGTTGATACCAAATTTGAGTTCGGTTACGCGCGTAACCGGAAAGGTAGCGATGAGCTCATCTATATGGATGAAGTCGGGACTCCTGATTCATCACGCATTTGGGACGCGAAGGCTTATGCAAATGGAGCGATCGTGGAAAACAGTAAAGAAGGCTTTCGACAGGCCCTTCTAGCGCTGGCTCCAGATCGAGACGTGTTGCTGAACAAAGACAGAATGGCTGAGCGTCGTGCATTTGCAGAGCAGACGATACTCTCCGAATCGCTGATGATGTCGGTGTCGGAAACCTACACGTCGATCGCGCAACAAATAACCGGTTCACCGGTGGTGATAAGTGACAATCCCCGCGATGAAATTAATTGTTTGTTGGTGGACGAGTTGGCTCTGAATAGGTAGTGTGGGACTTGCAGCAGGCAGCGTTGGGCGTCGCCTAGGCGCCGATAATGTTTGTTTTTTTCTAAGTTCATCTTGGGATTTCATTATGACAAACGAACGGACTGTTGCACTCCGCATCAAGTTGGCCAAAGCAGCACTGATCGCGGCGTCGGTGTTTGCTCTGATGGTTGGCTGTGCTAGCACAGACACACGCCCAGAGGTCACTCATGACGGTCTCACAGCGGTGACCGGTACCAAATTTGGGGACGTTTACGTCAAGCCTGGGGTCGATCTATCAAGCTACAATAAATTCACCATCGATACCTGCGACGTTGCGTTCAAGAAAAATTGGCAGCGCGATCAAAACAGCTCAAGAGTCAGCACGACTCGACGAGTTGGCGACTCCGATGTCCAAGGTATTCGCGACACTTTGTCATCCCTGTGCCTTGCTGAATTTGTGGCTGCGCTACAGGCAGCGCCTGCTTATCCGATAGTTACGTTCGATGCCGCAGATACTCAAACACTGGTCTTGAGTCCCAATATCATCAACCTTAACATCTCGGCGCCAGATATTAATTCTCCTGGCATGTCTCGAAGCTATACAACGAATAATACGGGTGAAATGACACTGTACTTAGAACTTAGTGATGCGAGTACAGGCGAAATTTTATACCGCATCATCGATCGTCGCCGAAGCAGACAATCCTTTGGCTTGCAGTGGACGAACAGCGTTACGAATACCGCAGATGCCAAAAGGATCCTGGGGCAATGGAGCGCTCAGCTGCGTGAAGGCGTAGATCATATTGCGGGACAAGCAGGTATGAGTGGTAACTAATAGCAACCGAAATGGAGGATATACCTTGTTACAAATGATCAATTTGACTGATTTACTGTCCGTATCGGCTCAGCCCGCTTTGTCGGATATTCCGGCGCTCGCACGTCAAGGTTTTACAGTCGTCGTGTGTAATCGTCCGGATGGTGAGACCGCAGACCAACCCACGATGGAGCAAATGAGGCAAGAAACAGAAGCTGCGGGCATGCGCTTTGTGAGCTATCCGGTAACTCCCAATACGTTTCCAGGTGATAACTTGGAAAACTTGGGAAACACGTTTGATAGCGGGGAAAAAGTGTTCGCGTATTGCCGCACGGGTACTCGGAGTGCGAACTTATGGGTTGCTACGCGCTCTGGCACTGACCGAGACGCTGCCGCTGAAACTGCGCGCAACCTGGGTGTCGATCTGACACTTGTGGGGCGCCTTGGCTAACAGTACGCTTAGTTACTTGTCGTGCCGCTAGTTATCGATCTTGAACTGGGCGTTTTCAAGCGCCCAGTTCAGCTCTTCTAGTGTCGTACGTTGCACCCCACTCAGACCGCTTAGCAAACGCTCAATTGGCATGTCGGTGGCTCTTGGCGCCACGTGATCGGGGTGGTAAGCCTCAGCGATGATCGCGTAGGGATACTGGTGACCGTCCCGCTCCGCATTAAGCGTATACACCTGCGTTGCTAGTGGGGTGCCTTTACCGATACCGCCAGACGATAACGCCTCAAAAAAAGCGCCGCTTAAAGCGCGCGAAAAAATTCGATCGGACTTAACCATGCAAAAGCCCGCGTCATATAACGTCGCTCCAATACTCGCTCCGCCTCGAATCAGGGCGTCGGGCGCTTCGAGTGCGGGCTTAGTGGGTAACAAGAAGTGAGTCAACGCGAGCGTTCTACAAATTCGCTCGCCAGCAGACTCGCTATATAGGTTTGCGAGGCGCCGGTCCTCGCTCTGCCCAAGGATATCGACACCGTAACTGCCGAAACGCAATCGAATATGCTCACTGTTCAAAAAGTGTCAATCCTTAGGGTTTGATGCGTAGCGTATCTCAATGTCGGTGCTGGCTTCAGTAGGCAGCAACACCGCATCTCGCTATTCACCTTCGTCATGAAAACGCGTAGTTTATACCAATCTCCGCCGCCTGTGCCCGCCGTAGGTATACCGGATGGATTTATTCATACTAATCGAGGAAATCTATTGTGATGAGAACGTTGATCAAAACAAGTTTGATGTCTTTTGTCCTTGCGAGCCCACTTGCCATGGCTTCTAGCGAACTTACCGATCGCGTTGAGCAACTTTATGAGGAGCAATTGGACGACCTGTTCCTCTGGTTTCACCAGAATCCTGAGCTTTCCATGATGGAGTTTAAAACCTCCAAGCGGCTAGCATCTGAGCTTGAAGCCCTGGGCTATGAGGTGAGTACAGGCATTGCTACAACAGGCGTTGTTGCAATCATGCGCAATGGAGAAGGCCCATTGGTGATGATGCGAGCCGATATGGACGGTTTGCCGGTTAAAGAGAAGTCAGGTCTGCCTTATGCGTCTACCGCAACGCAGGTCGACTGGGAAGGCAACAATGTTTCCACCATGCACGCCTGTGGTCACGACGTGCACATTACGAGCCTGGTCGGCACTGCGCGGATTATGGCTGAGAGGAAGAGTGATTGGTCTGGGACCTTGATGCTTATTGGTCAGCCTGCAGAGGAGCGTATCAGTGGCGCTAAAGCCATGCGCGACGCGGGAATTTGGGAGACATTTGGGACACCGGACTACGCGCTCGCGTTCCACGTAACCTCGACGGTTCCCACGGGAATGATTGTCGCTGACCCGGCGCCGTACTCGGGTGCCGACACCGTGGATATTATTATTAAAGGCGTTGGTGCGCATGGGGCCAGCCCACATCGTGGCGTTGATCCTGTGTTACTTGGCTCTCAAATCGTACTCGGCCTGCAAACGGTTGTGAGTCGTAATTTATCGCCTCGTAGGCCGGGCGTCATCACAGTCGGCTCGTTTCACTCTGGGACGAAGCACAACATCATCTCTGATGAAGCGCGATTGCAGCTGACCGTGCGCAGCGAATCAAAAGCTGATCGCGCTTTACTCTTAGATGGCATTAAGCGAGTAGCCGAGAATATGGGCAGGGTTGCTGGGCTCAGCGGCGACATGCTGCCCGAAGTCATCGTCTCGGAAGAAAGCGTGCCTCCAACGCTCAACAATGCGGATTTACTTGCCCAGTTGCGGGAAGTCTGGTCGGACGCTTTAGGCGAGCAAGTGTTCTTTGAGGAAGAGCGTTTAGGCATGGGGGCAGAAGATTTTCCATTCTTCACAGTTGATCCTAATATTCGCTCAGTCTATTTCGCTGTAGGGGGGACACCTAAGGCCGACTTTGAGCGTGAAGCTGCTGGCGGAGAACCAGTACCGTCGCACCATTCGCCCTTGTTTAAAATTACGCCTAAACCTTCTGTCACACTAGGTGTTGAAGCCACTGTTGTTGCATTGATGGATTTACTGCAAGAGTAATGCGTAGCGACAACAATGACTGGCCAGTGTGGGACTGGCCAGTACGCGTTATCCATTGGTATTTTCCTGTCGCGATAGGCTTCATGTGGTGGTCCGCTGAGCAAGGCGAAATGCTCTGGCATAGCAGGGTGGGGTATAGCGTGTTGGTTTTGACGCTTACCCGGTTGGTCTGGGGCTTTGTGGGTAGTTATCACGCGCGGTTCGCAAGTTTTCTTCGCGCTCCCAAGGCCGTCATTGCGTACTTACGCGGCGCACCATTTTCTGGCGTAGGCCACAATCCTGCAGGGGGCTGGTCTGCATTACTGCTGCTCATCTTTGTCAGCACGCAAGCCATGTCAGGACTGTTTGCCAGTGACGATATTTTGTTTGAGGGGCCACTTGCGTATTGGGCAGGTGATTGGTCAAGCCGCATAGGTGCTTGGCACGAAGTGAATTGGACGATTCTCAGTACTCTGGTGGTCCTACATCTGCTGGCGATTAGTTTTTATCGGTTTGTTAAAAAAGAGCCTTTGGTATCGACCATGATCCGTGGTCGGGCGTTGGGAAGGAGTAGTGCATACAAGCCGGTAGCCGGTTTCTGGGCGCTTGCGGTTGGTAGCATTATCACGTTAATTCTGTGGGCGCTGGTGTATTGGGCACCGGTCGCCGCGTCCTATTACTGAGGAGCTACGTTTTTGTGGTGGTTAGCAGACCCCGTAGCGATTGTGCGTTGCCCCGTTTTTTATGCTCCAATAATGGAAGAACACATCGCTTAGAACAATAATCAGCAAGGAAGATGACGTTATGATTTTATTGCGCTCGACTCTTTATTGTTTTCTTCTTGCCCTACTTATTTGGGTTGCCATGGCATTCTTAAGTGCGCCTATTGTGCCTATGGAATGGCAAGCACCGCCCAATCCTGGACTATCGGGAGAATTCACATCCAATAATATACTTGCTGATGTAACGACGGTCAGTATGCCTGGCATGGGACCCGAGGACGTCGCCTGCGCGGCTGATGGCAGCCTATACACGGGTCTCGTCGATGGTCGTATTATGCGCTGGCGCCACGGCGGTGTCCCAGAGGAGGTTGCCAATACTCAAGGTCGGCCATTGGGAATGATCTTCGATTCCCGGAATCGGTTAGTCATTGCAGATGCGCAGCGAGGCTTGATCCGCATGGATGAGCAAGGCGGATTTGAAGTTCTGGTCAACGAATACCGTGGGCGCTCACTTAAATTTGTCGATGATGTGGCGATCGCCGCCGATGGGACGATTTGGTTTTCAGATGCATCTCAGCGGTTTGGTTTTGAGGATAACCTTTTGGATTTCTTCGAAGGCAGCATGACTGGCCGGCTCATGTCCTATAACCCAAATAGCGGTGAGACGACCGTTCATATTGAAGGCTTGTTCTTTGCTAATGGCGTCACTATGGGACCTAAGGATGCCTATGTATTGGTTAATGAGACCGGTTTAGGTCGAGTGCAACGTTACTGGCTGACTGGGCGAAAAGCTCATACATCAGATATTTTCATTGAGCATTTGCCGGGCACTCCCGACAATATTAACTTCGACGGTAGCGATACTTTTTGGATTGCTATGCCCGCATTGCGTGATGGTATTGATGTGTTAGCTGATAAACCATTGATTCGGCGCTTGATGTCGGTCCTACCTACGGCGGCACTTACTTCAGCGGCTAATGTCGCGAGTCTCGTTGTCGGTGTCGATCTTGAAGGCAGGGTAGTGGCGAACTTGCAAGACTCTGAACTTCGTTACAATTATGTCACCAGCGCGACACCCTGTGGAGACGATATGTGGTTAGGTAGCTTACATATGTTTTCTGTTGCTCGATTGCCAGCAGCGTCTTTAACGAATTAATTGGAGCAGTAATTATGTCAGCCCCTTTGCTATCCCGCCGAGACCTTGAGTTTTATTTGTATGAGCTTTTCGAGGTTGAATCTTTAGCATCTCGCGAACGCTACGCTGATCACAATCGAGAGTCGTTTAACGCGGCCATGGATATCGCCGAGAAGGTTGCGGAAGAGTACTTCGTGCCTATTAGAGCCAAGGTAGACATGAATCAACCTGACTGGGATGGCGAAAAGGTCATCATGATCCCTGAGATTAAGCGTGCCTACGATGCGGTCGCAGAAGCGGGCCTGATCTGCCCCGACCAGGACTACGACATGGGCGGTATGCAGCTCCCTTTAGTCGTTGCGGCATGTGCTATGGGCTACCTCACTGCAGCGGCTAGTACGACTAATGGTTTCCATGCATTGACAGCCGCCAACGCAAACTTACTTGAAACCCACGGTACTCAGGAACAAATCGACACGTGGGTTTCACGTCTTCGCACTGGCGAGTTCGCCGGCACAATGGCTTTATCAGAACCCCAAGCAGGATCTAGTTTAGCCGATATGCGAACTAAAGCGGTTCCTCAGGCGGATGGCACTTATCGATTATTTGGAAATAAGATCTGGATCTCCGGTGGCGATCATGAGTTATCGAGCAATATTGTCCACGCCGTGCTTGCGCGAATTGAAGGTGCTCCTGCAGGTGTCAAAGGAATCTCATTATTTATCTGCCCTAAATTTCTGCTCAACGACGATGGATCCCTCGGTGCACGTAACGATGTGCAGCTCGCTGGGCTCTTTCATAAAATGGGGGGTCGTGGACAGACCTCTACCGCGCTAAATTTCGGAGAGAATGACGGCGCTGTGGCGTATTTAGTAGGTGAGCCCCATCAGGGACTCAAATACATGTTTCACATGATGAATGAAGCTAGGGTAATGGTGGGCACCAGTGGCGCAACACTTGCGATGTGTGGTTATCAGTACAGTTTGGAGTACGCGCGCGAGCGGCCACAAGGGCGAAAGCCCTCTAGCAAGGATCCTTTATCAGAGCCCGTTATGCTGATCGAGCATGCTGATATACGCCGAATGCTTCTGGCTCAGAAGGCCTACGCAGAAGGGAGCTGGAGCCTGTGTCTATTCGCCTCTCAGTTGGTGGATGATTGGAAAACGCACCCCGAGGAAAGCGGCCGACAAGCTGCTTTCGAGTTACTCGACTTTCTAACGCCCATCGTGAAAACGTGGCCTTCAGAGTACGGACCTAAAGCCAATGATTTGGCTATTCAAGTGTTGGGCGGCGCCGGCTATACCAATGACCACCCTGTTGAGCTCATGTACCGTGACAATCGTTTAAATCCGATACATGAGGGGACGACGGGTATCCAATCCCTCGACCTATTGGGTCGTAAAGTTCCTCAAAACGGCATGGCGGGTTATCAGCGGTGCATAGAGGGTATTAGCGCTGATTTACAAAAAGCCGAGGGCATTCCCGCGCTTGTTGCTATGTGCGGTGCGCTCGATCTCGCTGTGAAAGATCTTCAACGCACAACGACATCTTTATTGAGTGCGATGACGGGTCAAGATATCGATCTCGTCATGGCCAATTCAGTTCGCTATCTCGAACTGTTTGGTCACGTTGTCGTCGGTTGGATGTGGTTACGCCAAGGTATGACTGCTGCAAAAGCGCTAGAGAAAGCGTCTGATGACGACGCGTTTTATAAGGGCAAAGTACAGGCGATGAATTATTTCGCCCGCTGGGAGCTCCCCCAAACCGCAGTGTGGGCCGATCTACTCTGCGGTCTCGACGACACGACCTACGCGATGCAAGCAGATTGGTTCTAGGGCAGTAAGCAACCCCAGCATCTTTTATTAGAAAGATGCTGGTATGCGAAAGATGCTGGTATGCGAAGGATGCCTGTTTACGAAGGATGCCGGTATACGAAGGATGCTGGGCTTGGCTTTATTGGGACTGTGTCGTTAGCCACTCGTGCATGCGATCTTCCAATGCATCGAGAGGAATGGCACCAGCGCCTAACAGCTCGTCGTGAAACGCTCGAATGTCAAAGTTATCTCCGAGCGTCTGCTCAGCCTCGGTACGGAGAGCGAGTATTTTTAACTGGCCTATTTTGTAAGCCAATGCTTGTCCGGGCCAACCAATATAGCGATCGATTTCATTGACAATATCGGCTTCTGTTTTGGCGGCATTGGCTTTGAAGTAATCGATAGCTTGTTCGCGACTCCAACCGAAATAATGCATTCCGGTATCGACGACCAGTCTCACTGCGCGCCACATGTCATAGACGAGCTGCCCGTATCGGGAGTAGGGATCCTGATAAAGCCCCATGTCGTACCCTAAGCGCTCCGAATAAAGCCCCCAGCCCTCAATAAACGCTGTAACACTGCTGTTACGGCGAAACTCAGGGAGCTCACCTAATTCTTGAGCCAGGGCTATCTGTAAATGGTGTCCCGGCACACTTTCATGAACACTCAATACTTCCATTTCAAATTTTGGTCGGACTTCCGGTCGGTGGAGATTAACGTAATACCAGCCTGGACGAGTGCCGTCGGCGGCGGGGCGCATGTAGTACGCGGTCGTGGTGTCAGGCGCAATAGCTTCGGGGATTGGCCTGACTCCGTAGGGCATGCGAGGCAGTTTGCCAAAGAGTTTGACCAGCTGTGGATCGAGACGCTTCGATATCGCTTGATAGCCCTCTAGCAACGCCTCGGGTGTTTCGTAGTAGAACTGTGGATCAGTTCGCAAGAAGGCGTTAAATGCTTGAATATCACCCTCGAACCCCACTTCATCGATAACAGTTTCCATTTCATGTCGAATACGGGCCACTTCATCCAAGCCAATTTGATGAATCTCCTCGGGAGATAGGGACGTCGTGGTGAAGGCTGCAACTCGTTGTCTGTAGGCTGCCTTGCCCTCTGGAAGGCTACCCAAGCCCGGTTGTTTCCGCGAAGCGGGCAGGTAGGTGTCGCGCATAAATTGTCCGAAATCTCGGTACGCGGGATTGATAATTTCCGTGATGACGATCTGCGCTTCGGCGCGTAAGGCGCGAGCACTTACTGTGTCTATGGATTCAGGTATATCGATAAATGCTTTATAGAAAGGGTTTTTAGTAGGGTCTTCCGTAATGACGCGATCAATCTGATCGGGTACCCGCTGCATCACGATCTGTGCTTGCGTTCGCTGGCTCGCGATTCCCTGCTTGAGTAAGAGTTGATACTGATCAAGCTGGGATGGCAGAGCCTTTAAGCGCGCCAGCCAGTCCTTGTAGTCTTGCTCTGTTTCAAAGGGCAGGCGTTCGGCCATGCCGTGTCGATGCTGGGGACCGCTACGCATATTAACTGGCATGAGGTGCATGCCGTTCTCAAACGCCTCAGTATCGTCACGCAGTTCGCGCAGTAACATGGTGCGGTTTAATTGGGCCGACTCGCTGAGGCTCGAGGGTTCAATAGCCGTTAGTTGCTTAATAAAGCCTTGTAGGGTCTTGTGACGCGCCTCCTGTGCTTTAGGACTGACATCGGTCCACTGACTGTTACCCGATCGATCACCGTACTCAAGGCGCATTTCTGGGTATTCGGACAGGACCCATGCCCAATGTTCATCGATGATGGTATTAACTGCGGCATCTTGTGCTGAACTGAACCCACTCGTGAGAGTCAGAAGCGCGGCGAGTAGCAGCCGAATAAAAGTGGCATGTACACATTTAATAAACACGATAAGAGGCCCTCTTGGCTACGTATAGGGAGAAGTCAGCGTGACAAAAAAACGCCGCGAAAGCGGCGTTCTCCATGGGCGGTCGAAGTGCTATGCGCGGCCGAGTAGCGAGCGGGCAACGAGTTCACGCATAATCTCCGATGAACCACCATAAATCGTTTGGATCCGCGCATCGGTGTAAAAACGCGAAATGGGATACTCCGTAGTGTAGCCATAGCCACCGAATAATTGCAGGCAGTCATTGGCTACACGACACTGCATCTCGCAGCTCGCGAGCTTGAGCATGGCGGCTTGGTCTGAGCTAAGTTCGTCGCGCGTATATTTGTCAGCACACTTTTCATAAAACGCGCGATTAAGTTCTATCTCGGTCTTAACTTCAGCGAGTTTGAAGCGGGTGTTTTGGAACTGCCCGATTTTTTGGCCAAACGCTTGGCGCTCTTGCACGTATTGAACGGTGATATCGAGAGCACCTTCTGATGCTGCGACGGCTTGAGCTGCAATGCCTAGGCGCTCTCTTGGCAGCTCGTCCATCATAATAGTGAAGCCTTTGTTCACCTCACCCAGTAACGCGTTGGCAGGTAGGCGTACGTCGGTGAAAAACAGTAGCGCAGTATCTGAAGAGTGTTGACCAATCTTCTCAATTTTTTTCGATTTTTCGAAGCCAGGTGCATGGGCGTCGACAAGAAACAGTGACGTGCCTTTTGCCCCTTTACCGGGATCCGTAATCGCTGCCACGATAACTAAGTCAGCATGGATGCCATTAGTGATGAAAATTTTGGAGCCGTTTAACACCCATTCGTCGCCATCGCGGACGGCGTTAGTGCGGATACCTTGCACGTCAGAGCCTGCTCCGGGTTCCGTCATTGCCAAAGCGCCGACACAGTCGCCGCTAACCATTTTAGGCAGCCATTGTGCTTTCTGCTCAGCGGTGCCGTGTCGAGATAGGTAGGGGGCTACAATGTTGGAGTGGATGCCATAGCCTGATGCGATACCACCGCAGCCCATGTAGGCAAGTTCTTCAATCATCGCAAGAGTGACCTGGGCCGAAGCGCCAGCGCCACCGTATTCCTCACTCACATCGGGGCACAGTAAACCCGCCTGGCCAAGGGTATTCCAGAGTTCTCTTGGCACCATGTGCTGGGCTTCCCACTCTTCAAAATGGGGGGAGATTTCCTGCTCAAAAGCGCGCTTGGCCATGTCTCGGAACAGCGTCATTTCATTAAAGTCGGCGGCTTGATTCATTGTTTACGTCTCGATAGTTTTTCTGTGATGACATTATGGCTAATTGTGGCGTGAGATACAAAATGAGGCACAAAAAAGGCATACACGAGTGCCTCCTTTTCACCCGTCCCCTCAATTGGAGGACCATGCACTCAGCGCAGCTGATTTTCCCCAGTTATCCACCCCTTGTGGGCTATATGGATGGAGTGGATCACCTAAAACACTTGAAATAATGGTAACTTAACCCGATAAATATGCTGTGGCACTTGCAGCATTGACTGGAGGTGCATACCGCTTGCTCCGTTAAACACAATTAACGAAAACATAGCTAACGAAAAACATAACTAACGAGGTCATCATGCGCGAATGTAAGCAATTTTATATCAACGGAGAGTGGGTCGAGCCCACCAGCCCCAACGATTTCGACGTTCTTAATCCGGCCACTGAAGAGGTATGCGCAACAATTTCCTTGGGCAATGAAACCGATGTGGATAAGGCAGTCGCGGCTGCGAAAGCAGCATTTGAGACCTTCAGTCAGACAAGTGTTGAAGAACGTATTGCGCTGCTTGAACGTATTGCTGAAGTCTACCAGAGCCGTATTGGTGATATGGCTGAAGCAATTCGACTTGAAATGGGCGCGCCTATTAGCTTGGCCTCTACCGCTCAGGCGTATGCAGGTTTAGGGCATATCATGGAAGCGGCAAAGGTATTAAAAACCTTTACGTTCGACGAGCAGTTGGGCGAGCACCGCGTGGTTAAAGAACCCATAGGCGTGTGTGGACTCATTACCCCTTGGAACTGGCCTGTTAACCAAGTGAGTTGCAAAGTCGCGCCAGCCTTGGCCGTCGGTTGTACTATGGTTCTCAAGCCTAGCGAAGTCGCACCACTTTCATCTTACCTCTACGCTGAAATTCTTCACGAAGCAGGTGTGCCCGCAGGCGTATTTAATCTCGTGAACGGTGATGGTCCGACCGTAGGTACAGCGCTGTCTGTACACCCCGATGTCGACATGATGTCATTTACTGGCTCAACTCGTGCAGGATCACTAGTCGCACAAAATGCTGCGCCCACCGTTAAGCGTGTGACCCAAGAATTGGGTGGCAAATCGCCCAACATTATTCTTGATGACGCCGATTTGGGCGCTGCGGTTACCCGGGGCGTACTTCATATGTACCACAACACCGGTCAGTCGTGTAATGCACCTTCGCGCATGCTGGTGCCACGAGCCAAGTTAGCAGAGGCTGAAGCAATTGCGACGGCAGTGACGGCTGATATGGTGGTTATTGGCGACACTGCGGAGGAAGCGACGACAATGGGGCCTGTTGTTTCTAAGGTGCAGTGGGACAAGATTCAGGGCCTGATAGGTAAAGGTATTGATGAAGGTGCGAAGCTCGTATGCGGTGGTTTAGGATTACCTGACGGCATTGAGCGTGGCTATTACGTCAAGCCCACTGTATTTTCTGAGGTAAACAACGACATGACTGTTGCGAGGGAAGAAATTTTTGGTCCCGTGCTCGTTATGATTCCCTATGACACCGAAGAAGAAGCAATTCGCATTGCTAACGACACGCCCTATGGTCTTGCAGGCTATGTTCAGAGTGAAGATATTGAGCGCGCGCGCAAAGTGGCGTCGAGAATTCGCGCGGGTAATATCCACTTAAACGGCGCGTCGGGCGGTACAGACGTGCCCTTTGGTGGGTTCAAGCAGTCAGGTAATGGTCGTGAGTGGGGTGCTCATGGTTTTACCGATTACTTGGAAATCAAAGCGATTGAGGGTTACGGAGCAGCGTAACTTAATAAGAAAAAGGCGCCTTTGAGGCGCCTTTTTCTTGGCTACTTTCACTCGACGCCAGAACTCAGGAGTATCCAGTGGCTGATGTAATATTAGCGATTGATCAGGGAACAACAGGAACAACGGTTGCGTTAATGGATGCCAGTGGCCGGTTGTTAAAAAGCGTTAATCACGAATTCCCGCAAATTTATCCTCAACCCGGTTGGGTAGAACACGATCCTGAAGCGATATGGCTATCTGTACTAAAGGGCATTCGCGCGCTTTTAAAGACGCGATTAGCGAAGTCTTCCCAGATTGTCGCGATCGGTATCACCAACCAGCGTGAAACAGCATTGCTTTGGGATCGCGATACGGGTGAGGCGCTCAATAATGCGGTCGTATGGCAGTGTCGCCGCACGACCGATTATTGCCAGTCGCTACGGAAGGCAGGCAAGGAGTCTGTCGTTAAAGAAAAAACCGGCCTCGTATTGGATCCGTATTTTTCGGCGAGTAAATTTCGCTGGCTTCTCAAAAACACACCAGGCATCGAGCGTCGGCTAAAGCAAGGTAAGGTTGCCGCGGGTACGGTTGACTCGTTTTTGTTATGGCGTTTAACCGGTGGGGCGGTACATGCTACCGATGTCTCCAATGCTTCTCGTACGTCCTTGCTGAATATCGATCAGGGTGATTGGGACGATGAACTGTTATCCATTTTTCAAGTGCCGCGGAATATTCTTCCCGAGGTGCGCGCCTCCAGTACGATTTTAGGTCGCACTAAAGGACTTGCCGGACTACCCGATGGCATTCCCATCGCCGGTATAGCAGGAGACCAGCAAGCAGCATTGTTTGGGCAGGCCTGCTTCAAGCCTGGTGAGGCTAAGTGCACGTTTGGTACCGGGTCGTTTATTTTAATGAACACCGGTTCGACGCGCGTTAATTCAAAAGCGGGATTGCTCACCACCGTCGGTTGGCAGCTGGGAGAAGAGGGGCCTATTGAATACGCGCTCGAGGGTGGCGCCTTTGTGTGTGGCGCTGCCGTACAGTGGCTTCGCGATGAGCTCGGCTTGATCAAGACCGCTGCGGAGATCGAAAGTTTGGCGGCCAGTGTGTCCGACAGTGGGGGCGTCGAGTTTGTTCCCGCGCTCACAGGTTTAGGCGCGCCTTACTGGGACCCTGAGGCGCGTGGCTTGCTCTGCGGCCTCACCAGAGGGACGGGGCGTGCGCATATTGCCCGCGCAACACTCGATGCGATGGCGCTTCAAAATGCCGATATTTTGCGTGCGATGGAACAAGATATAGATGCGCGAATGAAGCCTCTGCGTGTTGATGGCGGTGCCGCGGCCAATAACCTTCTCATGCAATTACAAGCTGACTATTTGGGACGAAAAATCATTCGTCCTACGGTCATTGAAACCACTGTTGCTGGTGCTTGTTTCCTTGCTGGACTTGGGGTTGGCCTTTGGAGTTCGACCGCTGAAATTAGTAAAATCTGGGGTATAGAGCGGGACTTCACTGTGGCGTTGCCGCCAAAGAAGCGGGCTCAACGTGTCGCTCAATGGCACCATGCGGTGCGACGTGCACAGATGAGTGTTTAATCGCGTGGCGGACGTCATTCCCTTTGGCCCACGCAAAGCGCGAAAACCGGTTGATCAGACCTTATGCCGCAATGGGCATCACAAATGGAAAGTTGTTAAATCAGATCCGTTTGCGGTTCGCCGAGGGGAGTTGATAACCCGCTATCGGTGTGAGCGGTGCGGCAAGGAGAAAAACCGCGCCCAGTAAGCGAGCGGTGCGCCTCCCCGGACACGCAGAGGCTACCCAATGTGGGTGCTTGGCGCACGGCGAACTTAGCGTTACTTTTACGATCAACGACAATGACACCCTAGGGACCCCCGCCATGACTGCCATGATTTATCCCACGACCAATCCTTCAGCGACGGAAACGATGGTGGTCGCCCGTGGAGAGGGACCTTACATCTTCGATAAGGCGGGTAAGCGCTACCTCGAGGGTATGGCGGGGCTTTGGTGCACCGCTCTAGGCTACGGGAATGAAGAGATTATTGAGACGGCAACGCGTCAGATGCGAGAGCTCAGTTTTAGCCACATGTTTAGCGGTAAGACCCATCCAGCAGCCATCGAGTTGGCCGATAAACTTGCCGCAATGGTGCCGATAGAAAACGCGCAGGTATTCTTGGGTAATTCAGGGTCTGACGCTAATGACACGCTGATGAAGTTAATCCGCTATTACGCTGCAGCATCGGGACAGCCACAAAGAACAAAAATCATTGCGCGAGAAAAAGGTTATCACGGCGTCACACTGGCGTCGGCTGCACTCACCGGGTTAGCCCCAAATCACACCCACTTTCAATTGCCGTTTGACGCCCTCGGCGTATTGCGCACGGGGGCACCACACTACTACCGCTGCGCGAATCCTGGCGAGAGTGAAGGCGAATTTGTAGCGCGACGCGCCGACGAGTTAGAACAGTTGATTTTGGCTGAGGGGCCAGACACCATTGCGGCAATGATTGCCGAACCGGTTAACGGCGCAGGGGGAGTCATCGTTCCCCCCGACGGTTACTTTGAGTCCATTCAGGCCGTTCTGGATCGTTATGGAATTATCTTGTGGGACGACGAGGTTATTTGCGGTTTTGGCCGATTAGGCACTGATTTTGGTGCGACGCGCCTGAATATGAAACCAAAGATGATGGCTTGTGCAAAAGCGTTGTCGTCGGCATATGTCCCCATTTCAGCGGCTATCGTCAGTGGCGACATCGCCGACGTAATTGCTGATTCTGCCACTCAGATGGGTGTGTTTGGGCATGGATACACCTATAGCGGTCACCCTTTAGGCTGTGCGGTCGCTTCAAAGGTAATCGATATTTATCAGCGCGATAATTTGTTCGAGCACGCGGCTGTGATGGGTCGATATCTTCAAAGTAAGCTAGCGTCGTACATCGATCATCCGTTAGTTGGCGAGGTCTCGTCTATTGGTTTACTGGGCGCGCTTGAGCTCGTGGCCGATAAGGCAACTAAAAAACCGTTTGACGGTATGCAAGTCGCCCAATTTTGCGCTGCCGCTGCGGAGCAGAATGGTTTGATCGTCAGGCCATTGGGTGGAAATAGAATTGCATTATGTCCACCGCTCATCATTCAAGAACAACATGTAGACGAAATCGATCAGAAATTGCGTCGAGCACTAGACAGTACTCTCGATTGGGTGACGCACAAGGGACTAAAGTAAGCTCGAGAAAGGCAGTGTGCTAATTCTGCCCACAAAAAAAAGCCCGCTAAATAGCGGGCTTTCAATTAAGTCAACGAGCCGGTGCGGCTATGGTTAGAACCTATAAGTGGCTTGGAGTGCATAAGATCGCAATCGATCGGTAGAGGCAAAGCCATTACCGGGTACTAGTGGCTGGTCGTTACTGTTACCACTGACTAACTCATCGGTTAGATTCTTACCAATAGCGGCGATATCCCATGTGCCATCTTGACTGCCGATGCTGAGTCGGAGGTCATACATGGTGTAAGAATCGACGCCAGCATAGACAGGATCAAGATCCGAGGCTGCGAAGAACTCGTCTGAGTAGTTCATGTTAAAGATACCGCGAACTTCCAATGCGTTTCCTACGGGGATTCGGTAGTCAACGTTGAAGTTGAACGCAAACTCGGGCGAGAACATATTGGTATCGCCGGTTGCATCTCTGTAAGCATCAGCTGCGCCACGGTTTACACAATCGCCGCGGTTGACAGGCTCTGATCCTGAAATCGACCAACACGGGGCGTTCGGGAAA
>Ga0209652_1000094_pt1 | contig 70223 bp, 60 predicted proteins | sample SaaInl74LU_5_DNA_FD_184641 | JGI IMG/M metagenome (GOLD analysis project Ga0209652, IMG submission 184641) | Marine microbial communities from expanding oxygen minimum zones in the Saanich Inlet - ESP_74LU_5_DNA (SPAdes) (version 2) | ecosystem: Environmental > Aquatic > Marine > Intertidal zone...
GCTTTGGTATTTGGAAGTATAGTTGCGGTAATCTGCAGCCAGTCCAAAAACATCCGGGCATAAAAAAAGCCGGTTTCTCAACCAGCTTTTGCTCCTCCTCTTGGGCTCGAACCAAGGACCCTCTGATTAACAGTCAGATGCTCTAACCAACTGAGCTAAGGAGGAATTTTACCGCCTTCACAGCATTGCTGTAAAATTGGAGTGCAATATTACATGAATCTTTGTTTCTAAACAATATCTTTGCAAAAAAAATCTCATGAGCTTAATTACAGTTGGAACAGTTGCCTTTGATAAAATTGAAACTCCTTTCGGAAAAACAGATAAAGTCATTGGTGGCGCGGCAACTTACATATCACTGGCCGCAAATTATTTTACCAAAAACGTTAAGCTCATCTCTGTTGTAGGTGGCGACTTTCCTAAGGACGTGCTGGCCAACATGCGCGGAAGAGGTATTGCATTGGATGGGTTGGAGATCAAACAAGACGAAAAAAGCTTCTTCTGGTCGGGAAAATACCATTACGATCTTAACTCAAGAGATACACTCGTTACTGAATTGAACGTGCTGGCAGATTTTCAACCGGTAGTTCCAGAGAGCTACCAAGATTGCGAATACCTCATGCTTGGTAATCTCGACCCAAACGTTCAAATGAGCGTCATCAAGCAACTAAAAAAACGCCCAAAGCTCGTTGTATTGGACACCATGAACTTTTGGATGGACGTGGCACTGGAACCACTAAAGGAAGTGATTGCGAAAGTTGACATGATCACAGTTAACGACGAAGAGGCGCGTCAGCTTACAGGAGAACACTCCCTCATTAAGGCCGCAGCTAAGATCATGGAAATGGGTCCGCGTTTCGTCATCATCAAAAAAGGAGAACACGGAGCCCTTTTGTTTGAGAAAGACAAAGTTTTCTTTGCACCTGCCCTTCCTTTAGAAGAAGTAGTTGATCCTACTGGAGCTGGAGATACTTTCGCTGGCGGACTCATTGGCTACATTGCGCATACAGGCGAAATTACCTTTGATAATTTGAAGAGAGCAGTTATCATTGGTTCTGCAATGGCTTCGTTTACGTGCGAGAAGTTTGGAACTGAGCGCTTGCTTCAAATCTCTGAAAAAGACATCGATCGCCGAATTCAGAAGTTTGTTGACCTTGTTGATTTCGACATTCTGTTGGTAGAGTAATTTTTTGCTTCGCGAAGCACTTATTCACTAATGTTCAGGTAGAGCTGCGGGTCAACGGGCAATCCTTTTTCCCAAAGCTCAAAATGGAGGTGCGGACCGTCGCTATGGTCGCCCGTGTTTCCTATTACCGCAATGGATTCGCCAGCTTTAATACGATCGCCGGTCTTTTTTAGCAGTACTGAATTGTGCTTGTAAACAGAAATCAGATCACCCGAGTGTTGAACTTGAATAACGTGTCCGCCATCAGAGGTGTATGATGCCAAAACAACTGTTCCTTCTAAAACACTTTTGATGATGCTTTCTTTAGGCGCCACAATATCGATCCCGTAATGTTCGATGTCAGGGTCAAATTTGGAAGATAAAGTTCCTTCTACTGGAGTGAACAAAAACTTTCTAGATTCTGCAGGGTTAGCTCCACTAGCCAGGTTAAGTGTGAAGCGGTCTTCTTCGGCTACTTTGTTTCTGAGCAAAGAGTCGGGCTCACTCAATTGATAACTTAAAGATTGCTCGTCAAGCCCTTCTTGAGCATCAAACTTAACGCTGTCTGGATGAATGTTTCCACTAAGCACCCGATTAAGTAGAATCAAGTAATCGTCGTATTGAGCTTGTTTCGCCAGTAAGGAGTCGGCAGTATTTCGAGCTGAAATGGCATCTTGACGGTATTGATCATCAACATAGCCAGGAACTAAATGCTCTTTCAAGGGGCTTAAGGCAACAAGGGAATAAACCAAACCACCAATTAAAATAAATGCACTTCCAACAAGTAGAACAACATTTAATGGGGTAAGAAGTACCGAAACCTGCTCTTCATAACTTGATTCTTTCAAGATTGAAAGGCGGTATTCGTTTCTCAAACGTTTTATTAGTCGCTTGTTTTTCTTTTTTTTGCTCAATTTGAAGTGCTTATGTGGGCCGAAAACCTCAGGAATTCGTGCCATGTTCATGAAGAGTTCGAAAAATAAAATAATTTTGCATGTTTCGTGTTCTATATAGTGCCGAAACACACGACAAGAATATTCTTTTAATGCAGACAAACAAACTCGTCCCTCTCTTACTTCTATCCCTTGTTATTGCAGGGATGTTTGCCTGTACTACAAAAAAGGACGGCTTTACTTACCGTGTTTTTCATAATACAACGGCGAGATACAACGGATATTTCTACGCAAAGGAAGCAATAAAAGAAGGGCAAGCGAATATCGTAAAGGCACATTTAGAAGACTATGATGCCATTTTACCAATTTTCATTTACGGTGATGAAACCTCTGCTCAATCTTCTTTTGCTGAAATGGAAAGGGCTATTGAGAAGAGCAGCTTGGTAATTGAGCGGCACAAAATGGATGTTCCTTCCCGATCTTCCAAAAAGAAAGATCGCCCAGAAATAAATAAGTGGATAGACGACAACTACCTGCTTATTGGGAAAAGCTACTTTTTTAAAAGAAACTACTTCAAAGCCGAGGAGATGTTCCTCTTTGTCACTAGAAAGTACAAAGAGAAGGAAATGCAGGCAAGAGGAAACGCTTGGTTAGCCCGCGCCTACATGGAAACAGAGCAATGGACCAAGGCCAAAAATACCCTCTTAAAGATCGAGCAAATCAAAGAGATTGAAGACGAGGATAAGGCCGACATTCACTTGGTTTTCGCAGATTATTACATTCGTCAAGAAGATTATAAAAACGCCGCAGAGCAAATCGAAAAGGCCCTTCGTTACATCAAGAAGAAAAAAGACAGGGCCCGCCCAACATTCATCTTAGCTCAATTGATGCAGCAGATGAACCGTTCTCAGGATGCCATTTCTTATTACGAAACGGTTTTGACGCTTCGCCCAGAATACGAAATGGAGTTCTATGCCCGAATTAATCAGGCAATGGCTTATGATCGGAGAGGGGGCAATGCAGATCAAATCAAAGAGCAGTTACTTAAAATGCTCAAAGACGACAAGAACATTGAATACCGAGATCAGATCTATTACGCGCTTGCTGAATTAGAACTGGAAGATCGAAATAGAGAGAACGGAATAGATTATCTCTTGCTATCCTTGGCAGAACCCAACGGAAAACCAAAACAGAGAACAAAGAGCTTTTTGAGGTTGGCTGATTTGTATTTGGAAGACAGAGATTATCAAGATGCACAAGCTTATTATGATAGCACTTTCAAAAGCATCAATGAAGATCATCCCCGCTACCTTGATGTTAAGAACAAAGCCGAGAGTTTAACAGACCTCGTGGAAAATCTTTTATTGATAGAGCACGAAGACAGCCTTCAAAACATTTGTGCCATGTCTGATGAAGACAAGGTCAAAAAAATGAAATCGGTAATTGCCGATATGCGTGAAGAACTTCAACGTCAAGAGGAAGAACGTCAAAGAAGAATGGCAGCACTTGCAGCAGGAGATGCCGGTGCAGCCAGCCAGGGTGATTTTTGGCCTTGGAATCCACAACTAAAAGCTATCGGAAAACAAAATTTCGATAATTACTGGGGTTCTCGTCCTTTGGAAGACAACTGGAGAAGAAAAAACAAATTGCAGCAGTCTTTTGGTGATGGTGAAGAAAGCGTTGAAACACCTGAAGAAGCCCCTGTGGAAACAGGAACAGATATTGAAAGCCAGTTACCAAGTGTAGACGAACTTCTTGCGGGCTTACCTTGCGCTGAGGCACAAATATTAGATAGTGATAAGCGCATTGCCGAAGCATTTTACAATGCGGGTGTTGTTTATAAAGAGAAGTTGGACGATGTTGAAAACGCTATTGAGCGATGGGAGGTATTGGTAACGCGTTATGACAACAGTGATGTTCACCCAACGGCCTACTACCAACTTTACAGAACTTACCTTTATCGAGAGCAAGAAGAAGGCTATTCAAACCCCTTCTGTGGAACTTGCAACAGTTCTTACTGGAGCGATATCATTTTAGATAAATACCCAGGAAGCGATTGGGCAAGGCTCATTCAAAATCCAGGATTTGAAGATATTGCTGAGATTGAAAAGGCAGAACAACACGCTGCTTACGAAGCTTTGTACAATCGCTACAGTCAGCGCGCATACCAAGAAGTAATTTTAAAAGCTTCAGAGGTCATCACCAATGAGCCAAACAATAACTTCTTATGTAAGTATCGCATCTTGAAGGCTTTTGCTGTGGGGAATATGGACGCAATGACGGGAAGCACCGCGAGCTACTTAAATGAGTTGAAAGAAGTAATTACCTCTTGTCCAGAAACAGAGGAGGCTATTCTTGCGAAGTCAATCATCGATAATATTAATGGAGAAGTACCTCCAGTTGTTGAAGAAGTCCCAGATGCGCCTAAGGAAGAAGAAGAGATTTTTGATTACGACCCTACAGACAGGCATTATTTCGCCGTGATTTTTCCGGTTGAAGGCGGAGGTGATGTAAACAATGTAAAGGCCTTGGTGAGTGACTTTGATACGAAATACTTCAAGTCGAGTGCACTCAAAGTTTCTTCAAACCTGCTCGACCGTCAAAACCAGATTGTTTTGGTGAAAACCTTTAATAAATTGGAAGAGGCAAAGAATTATTACACTACTTTCTTGAATAATGACAACGAATTAAAGGACATCAATTCAGGAGAGTACACCTTGGTATTGATCTCGAAAAACAATTATGTCACCCTTTTTAAATCAAAAGCTGTTGATGCTTACCAGTCGTTCTTTGAGCGAAATTACGAACTTTGAAAATGAGAAAGAATAGAGGCATGGCTAGACAAACAGAAGCTACGGACAACGCGATCAATAGAATCGTTGAGGGAACCCGTTTCGAAGGAGATATTTTTTGCGAAAGCAACATTAGAATTGACGGAACGTTCAAAGGAAACCTTGAGTCAACTGGTCGTTTGGTGATAGGTGTAAAAGGACACATTGAAGGAACGGTGAGTTGCGGAGATTGTGAAATAGAAGGTTCACTTAACGGAAAACTCGTTGCACGTGAAAAGGTTGCTCTAAAAGCCACCGCAAAAGTGGAGGGTGAAGTTTATTACGGACAACTATCTATTGAAACAGGCGCTGAATTAAGCGGTACATGTTATTTGGGAACAAAGGTGAAAGACATTAAGTCGAGCAATCAGTCTAAATCAGGTCAACTTGACGAAAAAACCGCCTAAGGCTTTTCTGAGGTTTTCAGGGATGGCCTTTTCTATGGCCACCATCATACTTATTGGCGTATTGGGCGGAAGAGAGCTCGACAGCAAGTTCGAGAATAAAACACCGTGGTATACCATGGTAGGATCACTACTAGGGGTTTCCTTAGCCTTGTACTACGTAATTAAAGACCTATCTAAAAACAGATGAACACCAAACCATTTTTAGTAGCGAATGCCATCACCACTGTTTTGTTGTTGGTTGTTTGCTTTCTTGTTAACAGTTTCACCAATTTAAAGTTGCCGATCTACCTGTACATTGTTACGCTTGTTTTTGGCCTGATGAATGTGCTTCTTTTTAACATTCTTAAGAAGAACAATGATAAAACGCCCGCGCGATTTGTAGCTGCATTTAATGGTACTGTGGCAATAAAGCTATTTAGCGCAATTATTTTGGTGGTTCTTGGTCTATTTTTATTCCCAGATTTCAAAAGAGAAACAGCCATAGGAACCATGCTTGTATATACCTTTTTTACTGTGGTTTTCGTGCGTTATTCCATGAAGGAAATTCGAAGAAAGGGATAAAAAATCGGGTCTTTTCTGAAAAAAACCTGTCATATACTTCACGATCGTGAATAATTGAGTAATTTTGCATCGATTTTTCGAAAAGGTAAAATCAATGTGCTGGATGAAATCATTGTTTAACAATTACAAGTCACTCTCAATCTGCATGCTAGGATTCTTCTTCCTTGCTGCAAGCACCTCCTTTGCTCAACACGAGACGGGAGAACACCATCATGATGCTGATCACTCGGTAGATCATGGTCACGCTCACGGGCATGATGATGAACCTTTCAACGCTGGGAACATGATCATTGAGCACATCGCTGATGCACATGATATCCACCTTTTCGGCGATGTTTCTATTCCTCTTCCTGTTATTCTTAAGTCTGAAAAAGGAATGCATTTTTTCATGAGTTCGGCTTTCCATCACGGTCACGATGTGGTTGCGAACAATGGAGCACACTTTGTAATGCACCACGGAAAAATTGTGGAAACAGACGAACACGGGACCTTGAATTTTGAGTTTGAAGGAACACCATTCGAAGCACGTTATACAGATACCTCAGGCGTTCCAGCAAAAGCGGCCCTTTTGAACACGTTGCCACTAGACTTTTCCATTACCAAGTCGGTATTTGGTTTGCTCTTTGTTTTGTTTTTGATGGTGATTATTTTTAGAACTGCTGCTAGCGGATATAAAAAACGCCCCGGACAAGCACCGAGTGGTTTAAGCAACGCGATAGAACCTTTGGTGATGTTTGTTCGCGACGAAATCGCTATTCCTTCAATTGGAGAGAAGCACGCTCACCGTTTTATGCCATTCTTGCTTACAGTATTCTTCTTTATTTGGATCTGTAATTTGATGGGTTTAATTCCGTTCATTGGAGGTTTTAACATTACAGGTACCATTGGGGTAACCTTGGTGCTTGCCTTCTTTGTTTTTATCGTAACGAATTTTTCTGGAAACAAGCATTATTGGGGTCACTTACTATGGCCTCCGGGAGTACCGTTTCCAATTAAGTTAATCCTTGTTCCTATTGAGGTGATTGGTATTGTATTAAAGCCAATCGTGTTGATGGTTCGTTTAACAGCGAACATTACTGCAGGCCACATTATCATACTTGCCTTTGTGAGTTTGATCTTTATTTTCGGTCAGGGCGGTGAAGCAATGGGAACAGGAATCGGGGTAGGAGTAGGAGCTACGCTCTTTATGGTCTTCATGTTCTTTATTGAGCTGTTGGTAGCCTTCCTTCAAGCATTTGTATTTACGCTTTTAGCAGCGCTTTACTTCGGTGATGCAACGCAAGAGGCACATCATTAATAGAAAGTCAAACAAATAAACAAGTTACTGAAATGGAACTTTTGTCAGTATTATTAGAGATCGGTGGAAATATTGGTCACGGTCTTGCAGGAATTGGAGCAGGCGTAGCAGCAATCGCAGCAGGTATGGGTATCGGTAGAATCGGTGGATCTGCATTGGAAGCAATGGCTCGTCAGCCAGAAGCAACTGGTGACCTTCGTGCGAACATGATCGTTGCAGCTGCATTGATTGAGGGTGTTGCCCTTTTCGCAGTGATCGTTTGCTTGTTGGTTACATTTAGCTAATAAGCTTTGCTCGTGTTCAGGTAAAAGTTACTTGAACAGCTATTAAGATATTATTCATTACAACCAACTGAGTTATGGATGCTTTATTAAGCCCAGCTATCGGTACGGTCCTTTGGACGTCGATTGCATTTTTGGTCGTGCTCTTTTTGTTAAAGAAGATGGCATGGAAGCCAATATTGAAGGCCTTAAACGAGCGTGAAGAATCCATCGAGAAAAGCTTGAAGGAAGCAGAAAAGGCGCGCGAAGATATGGCGAACCTTAATGCAGACAACGAGCGTTTGTTGAAGGAAGCTCGCATCGAAAGAGACAAGGTTCTTCAGGAGGCTCGCGGAATGGGAGATCAGATGATTGCAGAAGCAAAGGCCGCGGCCAGAGTGGAAGCAGACAAAATGATCGAAAATGCGCGTGTTGCCATCGAGAATGAAAAGAATAGCGCGATGGTTGAATTGAAAAACCAAGTTGCTACACTTTCGCTCGAAATTGCAGAAAAGGTAGTAAAGGAACGATTGTCTGATCAAGGAGAACAAGAGAAACTTGTTGCTGTTTTGATGCAAGACGTCGATTTGAATTAATGCTATGAATTATCCAAAAGTAGCCATACGTTATGCCAAGTCGCTCATGGAGCTCGCTGAATCGAAAGGTGCTGTTGATGCCGCCATGGCTGATATGTCGCTTATCGAAAACACGATAAAGGCAAACCAAGAGTTGGTAATGTTACTTTCTAGCCCTGTTGTAGACACGGCCAAGAAGGAAAAGGTGTTGATGGCAATCTTTGGTGATAAGATAAGTGATATTTCTAAGGATTTCGTTCAACTCATTACCCGCAAGGGGCGTGAGGGAGATCTTTTGGCAATCGCAGATCGATTCATTGCCTTAGTAAAAGAACGTCGTAACATTCACCAAGCAATTGTTACTTCTGCAAGCCCACTCACAGCAGCTGCGAAAACGGAGCTCTTGGGAATGGTTCAGAAGATCAAACCGGGCGAGGTGGAGTTGACGGAGAAAATCGACCCAAGTATTATTGGTGGTTTCATCCTTAGAGTGGATGATAGCATGATTGATGCCTCTGTTCTAGCGAGGTTTAGAAAATTGAGACAAGACTTTTCAGTAAACTAAAAGGTTTATTGTAGTACACAAACTGCCTTCGGGCATAAACGAAGTCAAACATGGCTGAAGTTAAACCAGCAGAAGTATCTGCTATCCTTAAAGAGCAATTGGCCGGATTCAAATCGGCCACTGAATTGGAAGAAGTAGGTACCATCCTTCAAGTAGGTGATGGTATCGCTCGTGTTTACGGTTTGTCAAACGTTCAATCAGGAGAGCTCGTTGAATTTGAAAACGGTGTAAGAGGTATCGCTCTTAACCTTGAAGAAGATAACGTTGGTGTCGTATTGCTCGGACCTTCAGGACATCTTAAAGAAGGTTCTTCTGTAAAAAGAACCCGTCAAATTGCCTCTATTAAAGCAGGTAAAGGCCTTCTCGGACGTGTAGTAAACACGCTTGGTGAGCCAATCGACGGTAAAGGACCAATTCAAGGAGACCTTTTCGAAATGCCTATTGAGCGTAAAGCGCCAGGGGTAATTTTCCGTCAACCGGTAAACGAACCACTTCAAACAGGAATCAAATCTATCGATGCGATGATTCCAATTGGACGTGGACAACGTGAGTTGATTATTGGTGACCGTCAAACAGGGAAAACAACAGTTGCCCTTGATACGATCATCAACCAAAGAGAATTCTACGATAGAGGTGAGCCTGTATTCTGTATCTATGTGGCCATTGGTCAAAAAGGATCTACAGTTGCCGGTATCGTAAAAACATTGGAAGAAAACGGGGCAATGCCTTACACAGTAGTTGTTGCTGCATCTGCTGCTGAGCCTGCACCAATCCAATTCTACGCGCCATTTACTGGTGCTGCGATTGGGGAGTTCTTCCGAGATACGGGGCATCCTGCTTTAATTGTTTATGATGATTTGTCTAAACAAGCAGTTGCCTACCGTGAGGTATCTCTCTTGCTTCGTCGTCCGCCAGGTCGTGAGGCATACCCAGGAGATGTATTCTTCCTCCACTCAAGACTTCTTGAGCGTGCAGCGAAGGTGATCAACTCTGATGAGATCGCAGCGCAAATGAACGACCTTCCAGCGTCTTTGAAAGGCATGGTTAAAGGTGGTGGTTCATTAACTGCACTTCCAATTATTGAAACACAAGCAGGTGACGTTTCTGCATATATCCCAACCAACGTAATTTCGATTACTGATGGTCAAATCTTCCTCGAATCGAACTTGTTCTTGAGCGGTGTTCGTCCGGCAATTAACGTAGGTATCTCGGTATCTCGTGTTGGTGGTTCTGCACAGATTAAGTCGATGAAAAAGGTGGCAGGTACATTGAAACTCGACCAAGCACAATACCGTGAGCTTGAAGCTTTCTCTAAATTCGGTTCGGATTTGGATGAAGCAACAAAGGCCGTTCTTGACAAAGGTGCACGTAACGTGGAAATCTTGAAGCAAGGCCAAAACTCTCCAATGCGTGTTGAAGAGCAAATCGCAATCATTTACCTAGGAACTAAAGGAATGCTTTCTAAAGTTCCAGTAAATCAAGTGAAGGCCTTTGAAAAAGAATTCTTGTCGTTCATGAGAAGCAAGCATGCAGATGTTCTTGCATCACTTAAGGCAGGTAAGCTTACTGACGAAATAACGAACACATTAGCTGAAGCTGCTAAGGAATTGACTTCGAAGTACTAATAAGATAAGCGCTTAGAAATGGCAGGTGGATTAAAAGAGGTACGTAATAGAATCACATCAGTGCAGTCGACGATGCAAATCACTTCTGCGATGAAGATGGTTTCTGCAGCAAAGTTGAGGAGAGCACAAGATGCGATCACTGCTATGCGCCCTTACGCTCAAAAACTTCAAGAGATTCTATCTAACGTTAGTGCAAGCTTAGATGCTTCAGAAGGAGTGTACTCTGAACAGCGCAATGGAAATAATGTCCTAATTGTTGCCATTACCTCAAACAGAGGTCTTTGTGGAGGTTTCAATAACAACATCATTAAGGAGGTAAACAGCTACATGGCAGACAATAGCCACATGAAGTTTAGTATTCTTCCTCTAGGTAAGAAAGCCAACGATTATTACAAAAGTCGTACTGGCGTTTTTACAGATGGTTATGGAGATCATCCGTATGAGATTTTTGATGATCTGAGCTTTACAAACGTTGCTGCAATTGCTGAAACCATTATGGATCAGTTTGTAGATCGCCGTTGGGATAAAGTGGTGATGGTATATAACCAGTTTAAGAACGCTGCAAGCCAAGAGGTGCAGAACGAACAGTTTTTACCAATTCAGCAAACAGCTTCTACTTCATCAAGTTCTGTAGAGTACATATTCGAGCCTTCAAGAGAAGAAATTGTGGAACGTATTATCCCAAATTCTTTGAAAGTTCAGTTGTTTAAAGGCCTGCTAGATTCAAACGCTGCTGAACACGGTGCTCGAATGACAGCAATGCACAAGGCAACGGATAACGCAAAAGACCTCGTAAATGATCTTAAATTGCGTTATAACAAAGCCCGTCAAGCAGCTATTACAAATGAAATTCTCGAAATTGTTGGTGGAGCGGAAGCCCTCAACGGTTAAGAACAGAATATTTAAAAGAAACGCTCAGCCTAAAACTGAGCGTTTTTTTTGTGCATCATTTTTGTGAGCAAGACAAACTCAGACTTTATTAACTTGTCGCCAATGTCTAAACTTCGTTTTTCTTTTCGTCAGCGAATCTACTTCTCGATGCTCATGCTGATCATCGTTTCTTTTGTGCTTACAGGAGTTACGGCGTATTACAATTTCAAAACGGAGAACGATAGATACAATCAAGAGCGATTAGAGCGTAAAGAGCAGGCGCTACAAACAAGCATGAGCTATTTTCTAGAGGAGAACGGCGGAAGTATTTCTCGAGATAGTTTGGCACTTGTTTTCAGTGAGGTGATCGTTGAGCTTGCAGACGTGCATTCTTTATCAGTTAATCTCTATGACTTAAAGGGCAATTTATTAATCTCCAGTGCAGAGGAGCGTTTTGATGTTTTGGGCTTTGACCTGAGCATGGATTATACCGTATTGAAGCAGTTATCCACAGGCAATACCCGCCCAGTGATTCAAAAGGAAATCAGTGGTCAAGAATTTTACTTGGTGTATTGGTACTTATTGGATCGTTCGAATCGCAAAATCGCGGTGGTTAATGTGAAATATGATAAAAAGAACATCGATGACGGTGAACTTCGCCGCTTTATGGGTCAGTTAACGAAGATTTATGTGGGGCTGTTTTTAGTGGCTTCGGTGCTTGCCTATTTCTTGAGCAATTACATCACTAAGTCGCTTCAAAACATTGCATCGAGAATGAAGAAAATCGACTTATCACAAGAGAATGAACCAATTCTATGGGAAGGTGGAGACGAAATTGGTGTTTTGGTTGATCAGTACAACAAGATGCTTTTAGAGGTGAAGAACAGTGCCAATTTGCTCGCCAAAAGTGAGCGGGAAAGCGCTTGGAGAGAAATGGCAAAGCAAGTAGCTCATGAAATTAAGAATCCCCTTACGCCTATGAAGCTGAGGGTTCAACATTTAGAGCGCAGTCTAAGTGCTAATCCTAAGGAAATTCAAGAGAAATTAAAGCAGTTCTCCAAGACCATGATTGATCAAATCGATACACTTTCTAACATTGCAACAGAATTCTCACACTTTGCGAAAATGCCAAAGGCCCAGTGGGCAGATGTTGATCTATTGGACGTGCTGAACGGAGTGGTTGAGCTGTATTCTAACACGCCCAACATCAATTTGCATTTTGTGAACACCACAGACAAACAGAACTTGTTGGTTAGAGCAGATAAAGATCAGTTAAATCGTGTGTTCAATAATCTGGTTAAGAATGCAGTGCAAGCCTTATCTGAGGTCGCTGACGGACAAATAAATGTTGTTTTAAATGATGAAGGCGAGCGCTATCATATCTTCATTCAAGACAATGGAGTAGGAATTAGTAAAGATCAGCGGAGCAGCATATTTGTACCCAATTTCACAACAAAATCTACAGGCACAGGATTAGGCTTGGCCATGGTGAAGAACATCATAGAACAAAGTGGCGGCGAAATTTGGTTTGAAAGTGAGCCGGGTGTTTCCACCGTTTTTCACGTGTTGTTATTGAAACATCAATCCAAAGACGATAATGGGTAAATGATTGGCCTACTTGGGCTAGCGTCGTTCTCGAAAGGAGGGAACTGAAGATTTAGGTAATAGGTACCATCAGGCACCCCATCAGGCACGTAAATAAGCTCCGTTATACTACAATCTCGTCTTTCAGCAGCACCTACACCCCAAAAGACGTGATGAGCCTTTAAATGGCCCCCGTCAACCTCACGGTCTACTGAAGGCAGATCAATCAAGAGGTGTTTGATACCACAATCAACGATGTACTGCATGGCTTCCTCACTAATGTACGGAGGGTTGGTGGCGCTGTAGTTTTTGTATTGCTTCGCGATGGGGTTGGGCAAAGTTCTGATAATGAGTGCTTTTGAATTGAAATTTTCGAGATGAACAATCAAGTGATCTTTTTCAATGATGAGGTCTTTTTCACCCGGTGCATAGGGGCTTTCTTGTTCCCTGGGAAGCACAGTAATCAACTCTGCGACGAGGTGGAAGTCCTTAATAAGTTCATTCACAGAAAACACTTCTGGTGTAATGTGCCCGAGGCATTCTGTGTGTGTGCCGTGACCGTGTGGGTTGAAAGCAATATTTCTAAAGTTAACACTTCCCCCTTCTGCTACGGAACCGACAAAGCCATCTGCTCTAACGGCTTCTATAGAGATGGGCGGCACATACCAAGCCGCAAGCTGGTTTTGCGCAGCAACTAAAGGAATGCTTAAGTCAATAGCTCTAGTGAGCTCTGCGCGGTATCGCTTATTGTTTTCTTCAAAGATGAAATGTGTCATAAAGCAAATAAAGGCAAAAGGCATAAAAAAACCCTGCTACAGCAGTAACAGGGTTTTAATGTTATTAGATTTTCGGGGTTTAGTTGCAACCAAGTGCACCAAATCCAGAAACATAATCAAAAGACAAGTCTCCTTCTTCTTCATCTCCGAAGTCTAGAAAGAAGTCTGTAATGGCAAGGTATTCTCCATTGAAAGCAATTTGACCGCCAGAAACGGTTAATTGACCATCAGCAGAAAAGTAGATACCGGGCTCTACAAAATCGATTACATACGCAAATGCTGTTTCGTCGTTGTCAGCCTCTTCATCTTCCAAATCCTCAAGCCAGTTGAGCACATTGTAAGAACCAGATGCTTCATCATCGTAGACGAAGTAAGCAGCAAAACCTTGGAAGAAGTCTGTAAAATCAGCGTCTTCATCGATTTCATCATTTGCCAATGCGTCGAAATCACCAGCGATACCAATTACACCTGAGATGCCATTGAAATCACCACCAAAATCGAACAAATCCAAACCGAGGGCTTCTTCAGAAGCGGAGAAGCAGAAAGTATAGTCCACGTTAAGTGCGCTATTACCAGCTACGATAGTTCCTCCACCAGTATTACCACCGAAAGCAAACACAGGAATGATTAACAAACCTCCGTTATCATCAGTAACATACTGAACTTCATCAGAGTTTGAGAAATCCCATCCGTCGCTTGGTTGAGAGAAATCAAAATCTCTTGTTTGGGTGTTGAATTTGTAAAGACGACCATTTTCCTCATCCCAAAAACCAATTGTTGGCACTCTTTCAAGAAGCTCCATCGCTGTGCGTTGGTCTTCGAGTGTTACGGTTTTTGCAGTTGCCTGGAAACTGCGGTTATCGTCCATTTCTGCTTTCTTACATCCAGCAGCAAACAGCACTAATCCAGCAGCCAAGGTTACTTGTGATAGGGTTTTAATAATAGTCTTCATCGTTGTTTAGTTTAAATACAGTTCTTAGTTGAACAAGTATCCTAAACGGATAGCTCCGTTTACGTTTGGACCTACGTTGAACGTTGAACCGTTTTCTACGTCAGCAGGAAGATCAGCGTCAGGAGCATTGAAGTTAGCCAAGTTGTAAGCAACTTGATCAGATACTTCAACAGTAGAATCACCCATGTTCATTACCGAGAATCCAAATCCTAGTTCACCACCAAGATAGATATTATCAGCGAAATAGAAGTCAAAACCAGCCAAAAGGTTGATTCCGAAACGGAAGTAACCTTGCTTGTTTGTTTCCGTCCAAACAACATTGTTCTCCAATTCACCAACGTTGTCCACGTCGTTAGCTCCCCAGCTTTCTTCTTCTGTAGATTCATTTCCAAATCCGAGGTCCAATTCAGCACCTACGTATGGAGATAAACGATCTGTTCCATCAAAGTGCATCTCGTAACCTGGACGGATAGTCAAATCGAATGAACGATCCCAAGAGTACAATGCTGGACTTGTTGGGTCTTCAATGCTAAGCTCTCCTTCTTGAGCAGCAACAGTTTTGTCAGAAGAACTTCCAATGAACAAGTTCAAACGCAAAGCAGAGTTTTCGCTTGTGAACGTACGGAATTTGATTCCTCCAATAGAAATTGGGTTTCCTCCAAGTGGAGCGAAGTTAACCTCGAGGTTGTTTTCTCCTCCGGTTTGTTTTTGAGCAGAAACACTGCCCACCATAAGTAGCGCAGCGGCTACCAACATGATCGTTTTTTTCATGACGATTAAATTTAGTTTAATGATTTCCAAAGTACGCAAGTAAAAAAGTTTTTTCCGCTTACGCATGAATTTAAATTTACTTTATCAACACTGGTAGTGATTATTTATGTGAAAAACCACCATTTTGAACATTCTAAAACTATTCTACAGTCACCGACTTCGCTAAATTTCTAGGTTGGTCAACATTACAACCACGCATCACTGCAATGTGGTAACTCAATAACTGCAAAGGTATTACACTTAACAAAGGCACCAATACGTCATCTGACTTAGGGATTTCGATGACGTGGTCGGCAATCTTCTTTACATGAGTATCTCCTGCGGTAACAATTGCAATAATTTTGCCTTTTCGGGCTTTTACCTCTTCAATATTACTTACCACCTTCTCATAACTATGTCCGTGGGTAGCAATAACAAAAACAGGCATTTCCTCATCAATAAGGGCAATTGGTCCGTGTTTCATCTCGGCCGCGGGATAACCTTCGGCATGGATATAGGAGATCTCTTTTAACTTCAATGCGCCCTCTAAAGCAACAGGGAAGCTATAACCTCGACCTAAATAAAGCGCATTTGACGCGTCTTTATAGATTTCGGCAATGGTTTCAACAATATCGTTGCTCTTCAAGGCCAATTCAATTTTATCTGGAATGGAATTGATTTCAGCAATCAAACGGTGCAAGCGCTCTTGTTTGATGGTGCCTTTTTTCTCTGCAACAGCGAGTGCCATCAAGGTTAAAACGGTTACTTGAGCGGTGAAAGCTTTTGTTGAAGCGACACCAATTTCCGGACCAGCATGGGTGTAAGAACCGCTATCTGTTTCCCTCGAAATGGTTGATCCAACCACGTTGCATACACCAAAAATATGAGCGCCTTTTTCTTTGGCTAGTTTAATGGCTGCCAAGGTATCTGCAGTTTCCCCTGATTGGGAAATGGCAATGACGATATCGTCATCATTGATTATTGGGTTTCTGTAGCGAAATTCACTCGCATATTCAACTTCTACAGGAATTCGAGCGAGGTCTTCAAAAAGATACTCGGCAACGAGTCCAGCGTGCCAAGAAGTACCACAAGCAACAATAATGATGCGTTTGGCATTCATCCATTTTTCTTCATGGGTGTCGATGCCCGACATGCGCACCATGCCTTTTGTAAGGTTCATTCTACCTCGAAAACAATCTCGAACAGAGCGAGGCTGTTCGTAGATTTCCTTCAACATGAAGTAATCATACCCCCCTTTTTCAAGTGCTTCGAGTTGCATTTCGAGCTCCTGAATGTAGGGTGTTTTCTCTTGATTCTGAATGGTAACGATCTTTAAATCAGCATTGCGATTGATCATGGCCACCTCTTCATCTTCCAAGTAAACTACATTTTTTGTGTACTCTATAATTGGGGTAGCATCAGACGCAACAAAGAAGTCGCCCTCGCTACCAATACCAATTACCAATGGAGAAGATTTCTTAGCTACAATGAGCTGTTCAGGATTGTTTTTATCCATCACAACAATGGCGTAAGCACCCACCACTTCATTAAGTGCAATTCGTACGGCTTCAAAGAGGTTAACATTGGCGTTATTGCGAATGTCTTCAATTAAGTGAGTCAGCACCTCGGTATCTGTATCGCTTTTAAAAACATGTCCACGCTTGGTGAGCTCTTCTTTTAGAGGAGCATAGTTTTCAATAATTCCGTTATGAATCATGGCGAGTTTACCGTCTCCACTCAAATGAGGGTGAGCGTTCACATCGTTCGGGGGCCCGTGTGTTGCCCAGCGGGTATGACCGATACCGATGTTGCCATGTGTACTTTGATTGGCAACATGGTTTTCTAAGTCACTAACCTTGCCTTTGCACTTGTAAAGGTTGAGTTCGCCATCATGGAGAAGAGCAACTCCAGCGCTATCATAGCCTCTGTATTCCAGACGCTTGAGTCCTTTCATTAAGATGGGGTATGCATCCTTTTCCCCAATATATCCTACAATTCCACACATATCTTGTTTCGCTTTTCAGAGGTCTTGAGACCGGAACGAAGTTAAAGATATTTTCGGCTATTCGGAGTAAGTAATGAGTAAACGCATACCATTTTCGAGTTCTGGTCCGTTTAGCTCAACTCTATTGACACTAACACTGGCATTATTGGACACAAGAAAGAGCACATTTCTATCTTGCTCGCCAGTGAGTAAGCGCTGCACAAAGCGGCTAATATTAAAGACGTATGCTTCTTTTGAGCTGTTATAACTACCACCGATGTTGACTCCATTTCCAAGCTGATCGGGCAGAGCAACAGCGTTGCCCTCTTCATTCTCAGAAAGAACGAATAAAAGGCTTTGGAAAGGGTATCGAAATTCATTTGGGTTGCTCACAGGAACAATAAGCTCTGCGCGATTTATAGCAAAGTTGCCGATTTCATTAAAGTCGTAAATGGTTGGGAGGTCGATGCGTGTTTTAACGCTCGCTCCAGCCTGAACAAAGGTGTTCAACGAACCGTCTAAGGATTCAAGTTCGTTCAAGCCCGCAAGGTCATTTTGAAAGTCGTGTTCAAGATGAGTGGTGCGAGCACATTGCGTGTTGATGGTAAAATCGTAGGTGAGGGTGTCTAAATCGTTGTGATAGAACAAGCGCACACGTGAGTTTCCAGAGAGTAAGTCAACAGGAACAACTCCACCATCTTCACTGAGGGAGCTGATGTTTAATCCTTTGAAGTTACTGATGAATGTTTCATTGTCAGAATAAGCCTCTTCAGGGAGGGTCATCATGCGCATTCCAAACTCGTCAGACAAGCGCAAGCGCAAATGCGGGGGTAAAGAATCACCGTCGGCCAAATAAACAATATCCTGAACGTTGATTTCTTGAAAAGCTCGTCCAGCCTCAATCAATTCATCAGGTGCTGTTTCAAAAGTTCTGTTGGAGTAGTAGGTAGAGTCGAGATAAAAATCTTCGGTAACTTCTTTTACGCTGAAAAGCTGGGGTGCTTGTTTTCCGTAGAAGAGATCAGCATAAATCAGCGTAAGCACAATGCTATCTACAACGGCATTGGTTCCGAAGTCGACATCTGCAGCACTTAAACGAATTTGGGTGTTGATGCTGGCTTTAGTTTGTCCAATCTTTGGGTCGAGATAGTTGCCTATCAAGCCTAACGACAGTTCATCTGCTCTCAAACTATCTTCTTTTACCACACTGACAAGCAAACTAAGTGTATCTGTTTGGTTGAGATTGAGCAACTCGTCTTCAGGCTGAACGGCAGCTCCAATGCTGTCTTCGGGTTTATTACATGCACTGATGACAGCTAGAAATAAGAGCAAAAACATGGCGGTCGCTGAGGACCGCCAATGCAATAGGTTTGTTCGTTGAATCATATTTTTATTCTTCAACGAGGGCCGACTTTCCCTCGAGGATCGCGTCATAAAAGTTAGAAATGTCGCCAACAAACGCATCTTCACCAGAGTAGGGTAAGAATGATTTGTTTGCTTCATTTACAGCGTTGATAATGCTTGAGTGTCCTTCCGGAGCACTCATGATGACACCATCTGCATGCTGCGCTGCGATCATGTTCATGTTTTCGAAGGTCGGGTCCTCGATAGCTTTAACATGAGACGAATCAATACCGTCCATAGTTACTTTTTTAGCTAATTCTGGATTTAAACCTCCGTCGAAACCTTCATCATACAAGGAATACACAACTTTAGTGTCAGCAAAATGGTCGTCGTTTTTATAATACTCTTTGACATACAAAGGCATTAGTGCAGACATCCATCCATGGCAGTGAATGATATCTGGGGTCCAGCCCAATTTTTTTACTGTTTCGAGGACACCACGAATAAAGAAAATAGATCGTTCGTCATTATCTTGGAACAGTTCACCTTTATCATCGCGCAAAACAGCTTTACGTTTGAAGTATTCTTCGTTATCGATGAAATATACTTGCATTCTTGCAGAAGGAATGGAAGCTACTTTTATAATGAGTGGGTGGTCTGTATCGTTAATGATTAAGTTCATACCAGAAAGACGGATAACTTCGTGAAGTTGGTGTCTTCTCTCGTTAATTTTACCATAACGCGGCATGAAAACTCTGATTTCTTTTCCTTTTTCATGAATGCCTTGTGGAAGGAATCTACTCGTTTTTGAAATACCTGTTTCAGGTAAGAATGGGATAATCTCTTGAGATACGTGTAGAACTTTGGCTTTATTCATGGGGATATCAGTTTTGTCAGGAAATACGTGCAAAAATACGACAAAATCCTTGATTATTCAAATCTACTTCATAGCTTTGGCAGGTTTTGCCCATTGTAAATGATGCTATGAGAACAATTACCACCAATACTGAGCTAAGGGATTTATATGCTGATATTCAGGCTACTAATACCCGAATTGGCTTTGTTCCTACCATGGGCGCTTTGCATGATGGACACCTCTCACTTTTAACACGAGCAAAGGCCGAAAACGACCTTGTTGTAGTGAGTATTTTCGTTAATCCCACTCAATTTAACGACCAAAAAGACCTTGAAAAGTACCCCAGAACCTTAACATCTGATGCCTCAAAATTAGCTGCAGCGGGTTGCGATGTGCTCTACGCCCCTGATGTAGATGAGGTTTATGGCGGGATGATGGAAAAGCAAGCGGTAGATTATGGTGCTTTAACGGCTATTCTCGAAGGAGCGAAACGTCCCGGTCATTACGATGGAGTAGTGCAGGTGGTAAGAAGGCTGTTTGAAATTGTGCTTCCGAACAATGCTTATTTCGGTAAAAAGGACTTTCAACAAGTAGCCATTATTAGCGAAATGGTAAGAAGAGAAGCCTTGCCTGTGAATATTGTTCCTTGTGATTTAATTCGGGATGAAGACGGATTAGCCTTGAGTTCGAGAAACATGCTCCTGTCTCAAGAAAGTAAGCGGCACGCCCTCGCATTGGTAAATACCTTGCGCGCCATGAAAGATAGATACCTGGAGCAATCTCCTGAGGAATTGGAGGCTTGGGGAAGAAAGCAACTCAAGGAAAACCCTTGTGTTGAATTGGAGTACCTCGAGGTGCTCGACGGAAGAAATTTTGAACAGCCAAAGGAGTGGGAGCGCTTCAATTCACCGATGGCCTTAGTTGCTGCTTTTGTAGGCGGTGTAAGGCTCATTGACAACATGGAGTTTATTGTGGATGATGAAGTGAAGAAGACAGCTAAAACCGCTATCTTTGCTTTATAAACGAAGCATATGTTATTTGTACAAAACATCGGTGTTTGGCCAATGATTCTGATCATTCTGGTAATTGTTTTGCTTTTCGGTGGAAAGAAAATCCCTGAAATGATGAAAGGACTAGGCCAAGGAATGAAAGAATTCAAAGACGCTACCAAGGGCGAAGAGGAAGAGAAAAAAGATAAATAAATAGTGCGTTTACCGCGTTGTCATTTCATGAGAATCCCTATTCTGTGTTTCTTTTCTTTGATTTTGGGTTCGTCTGTGATTCACGCGCAAACAAGTGCTGTAACAGACAGTACTGAACTCTATTTAGAGGAAATCGACCGCCTCCTTCTTGAGTCGGCCGCTGCTGTGAACTGTGTTTCACTCGACTCCTGTTTCCTTAATGTCTATGAATACGACTGGGACGAAGTGCCCACGGTGGATTCGCTTACACTCGTTCATCGCTTAAATGCACTAGACATGGAAACGCCTATTGATATGGCGTACCGTCCTGAACTAGAGAGCTACATTCAGTTTTATACGGGTAAAAGAAGAAAACAGATGAGCCGAATGCTCGATGTGTCGCAATTCTACTTCCCAATGTTCGAAGAGCATTTAGCCAAACACAACATTCCTTTAGAATTAAAGTACCTGGCTGTGGTTGAGTCTGCCCTCAATCCGCACGCAAGATCTCGTGTTGGAGCTACTGGACTCTGGCAATTCATGTATGCCACGGGTAAAGCTTATGGTTTGGAAGTCAATTCTTATTACGATGAGCGAACAGACCCGCTTTTGGCAACAGAAGCCGCTTGCCGTTATCTCAAAAAACTCCACTCGCTCTACGATGATTGGCTCTTGGCATTGGCAGCTTATAATGCCGGACCAGGAAACGTTAACAAGGCGATTCGAAGAAGCGGAGGTAAAACGACCTATTGGGGAATTCGTCCTTTTTTACCGAAAGAAACGCGCGGTTATGTGCCTGCCTTTATTGCAGTGAACTACGCGATGACCTTCGCCACAGAACACAACATTTACCCTGATGGAATGTCGATAGGACTTTTTGAAAGCGACACCATTATGGTTCGGGAAAAATTGCGATTTGATCAAATTGCAGCCTACACCAACATGAGCGAAGAAGAGTTGGTGTGGTTAAACCCGCTCTACACAAAGAAGGTTATTCCGGGAAATCAAGGGCCTATGGTGCTGCGCTTATATCGCGATGAATGCAAGAACTTCATCAGCTACAAAGACAGCATGCTGAACTATAAACCAGAGCTCATTGAAGAATACATTGAGGAGCGTGTTGCGGCAAAAGGTAGCCAGTCTTATTACACCGTAAGGAGCGGCGATGTGCTTGGTGTTATTGCTCAGCGAAATGGCGTTAGCGTGAGTGATTTACGAGCATGGAATAATCTCCGTGGAAATATGATAAGGCCGGGTCAAAAATTGGTGCTTTACGGTGCTAAGAATTCAACAAAAGAGGCGCCAAAAAACAATTCGAAGACTAGTGATAATGGAACAGGTGATTATATTTATCATACGGTAAGAAGAGGAGATACGCTTTGGGACATTGCCAAGCTTTACCCAGGAGTATCCTCCAGCGATATCGAACGACTCAACCCCGGAGTGAATAGTAAGAACTTGAAATTGGGTCAGAAACTAAAGATTCAAAAGAGAAGCTCATGAAAAAGCCAATTTTACTGATTATTTCCTTAGCAATCCTCCTGTTTTCTTGCAACGAGAAAGCATCTAACGAGGCATACCTTCCTGGTTTTGTTGGAGCATCTGGAGAAATTATTGTTGTCATGAGTAAGGCTGATTTTGACGGAGCAGCCGGTGATGCCCTTCGCGAAATCTTTTACAAGTCCTATGCACTTTTACCACAAGCGGAGACGGAATTCGATTTAGTACACGTGGATCCTAGTCAGTTTGACCGATTCTGGAAGCCCCATAGAAATGTGATTTTAGGCGACATTGAATTAAGGATAGACACGCAAGAACCGAGCGTGAAAGTGCTACAAAATAAATATGCAAAAGACCAGGTGTTTGTTCACGTATTTGCGAGAGATGAAGCCGCCTTTATTGAGGCGGTTAAAGAGAAGGGGGAGTTCATGTTGGCTGCTTTTAAACAAGCTGAACTGAACCGCTTGGGTGCCCTGAACAAGCGCTACCAGTCTGAACCTATTGTGCGTGCACTTGAAACAAAACACAAGATGTACATGGCGATTCCCAAGGATTGCGAGATTAAGGTAGATACGGAAGACTTTTTGTGGATCGACAGGCAAATGACACGACTAAAGGGCGGGCGTAATCACGACGTGCAACAGGGTTTCTTTGTTTACAAAACACCTTACGTGTCTGATACCCTGTTCTCTCAAAGTTATATTCTTTCTCGTCGCGACTCCATGCTTAAAGCTCATGTTCCAGGATCCATCGAAGGAAGCTACATGACTACTGAATACCTATTTTATCCTACCTACGAAGAGGTGTCTTTCAACAAAGAATTTGCTTCTGAGGTGCGCGGTCTTTGGAAAATGGATGGGGAGTTTATGGGCGGTCCGTTTTACAGCATTTCACTGCTTAATCCCAACACCAATGAGTTGGTTACAATAGACGGCTACGCTTATGCACCCTACTTCAATAAACGAGAATATATTAGAGAGGTGGAGGCGATTATTAAGACGATTCGTTTTATAGCAGGGGAATGAGCCGTTTGCGATGGCAAAGAATATCGAACAAGGATTAACGAATGTTGATTTTCGAAGATTTTAATTCAGGGGTCAGCATAAAAATATGCGATCAGATCACTTCAAATTTATGAGTACTGCTTGTTTCGTTTTGAATGATTTGTAAAAAGTAAGTTCCTTTAGCCAGGTCTTGAATGTTGATACTTTGAACAGCGCTTTGAACGTTTCCATTCATCACCCTTTGTCCTTGAACGCTCACAATGTTCCACCTTGCGTTGAGTGGAGCTCCTTTAACTTGAATTCGATTTGAACTTGGGTTTGGGAAAATACTCACATCCAAAGCTGCGTTTTGTTCGTCCAAAGCGGCAGCCAAATCGCCTTTTGCTAGGGCGTACTGACCTTTTCTAAGCAATTCTATTTTCACTGTTCCTCCTCCGTTAAAGAGGTTACCGCTTTGCATTTCATAATCGTAATAGTTGATCCACGGATCGGCAGGACTATCTCGCCAAACCAACATCATGTTGTTTTCATTCTGGCCGGAGATGTTCCAGTCGAGGTCCAATTCGTCGTTAGCGATGTAAGAAATTCTGGCGTCGAGGTTGAGTTCAGGACTCCAAACACCGTCTACTTCCCAGTAGTGGGCATCAGAGATGAGATCAATGTAAGGCGCTAAGTTGTTGTTATCTGGTGCTACCCAATGATGTTCTATTCGAACAAGTGCAGAATCAGTAATGTTATTCACGCCCACGCGGAAATCTACATAGGGAAGGTTTTGAACACCAGAAGGTTCACTTACAAAATACTCGTAATCCATTCGAGCTTGGTTGAGAAGACCGTTGGTATTGAGTCCGATGTACAAAGGGTTAAATTCCGTTGTAAAAATCACTTGGCTGTATTGTCCGCTGACTTCTCGCAGCACGTTGAACTTGCTAAAATCTGAGTTATATGCAGAGATTTCGAGCGGAACAGCTTCGTGGAAGTTGTCTGCTGCTCTTAATTTTTGCTGAATGAAAACGGTATGTTCATAAATGCCTTCTGGCAAGTAAACGGTATTCACAGAGTCGATAACAAAATCGGAGAAACCTGCTTGAAAAACCCAGGCTTCGAAGAAAGGACCACAATCGACACCCGTGGATGCCGTCAATTGGTCGCGCATTTGTTGTGGGGTGATGTTGTCGTAGGGATAGGTATCTAAAACACTTCTCAAACCACTTCGGTACAAAGAATCACCCAAATAAGCGCGGAGGTTGTGCATCACGCTAGCTCCTTTGTTGTAGGTGTGTCGGCCATAAATCTCTTCATCAATGATAGGAGAAAGTACCTGAAAACCGTTATCTGCTCTGTGCGCAGTTTCCAATACAAAAAGGTGATTGTCTTTCACTTCTTCGATAAACGCTTCTCTTCCGTCAATCCACTCTGTTACAAGGTGGGCACTGTATTCTGCCGGACCTTCTTTCATCCACATGTCGTTGTGTGAGCGCATTACGGTTAAATCGCCCCACCAATGGTGTCCGAGTTCGTGGCTTAACAAACGACGATTGCTCAACTGTCCTGCGGTGAGCATGTTTTCTGGGTACGCGATGTTTTGTGGAATTTCTAGCGCTCCATCAGTGGTAATCACATAGCCCACACGATCCCAAACGTAAGGACCCCACCACCACTCGAGGGCATCAATGGCTTGTGGCAATTCGCTGAAACTGGCCTGCATGTTTTCTGCTTGAGAAGGCTTTGAGGTAAGGGTTACGTCGAGGTCTTGCTCCAAACCAGAGTGAATGGAAAAATCAGTTTGGTAATTGGCTACAGCTATAGCACTCAGGTGCGTTGGTATAATGTGATCGAAAACGAAGCGACGTTGAATGGTGTCGCCTTCTAATAGGTTTTCTTCAACTAAATCTCCTTGGCAAAAAGCACGCATTCCATTCGCCGAGGTGATGAGGTATTCATAAGTAGCGCGTTCAACAAAGGTGTCGAAACACGGGTACCAAACCTTACCGAAGTTGGGAGGGATGGTGGTAAGTCCAATTCCGAGGTTATAAATGTATTCTTGCTCATGATAGAATCCGCCCCAAGTGGGATCTTGATAAGGGATGCCCTGGTAGAATACTTGGACCGATTTTTCTTCATTTTGCGGGAGGGCTTCAGGAAAAACAACACGGAGCAGATCGTCGAATTGCGAAAAGGCCAATGTTTGCCCTTCGTACAGCACACTATCTACCGAAAGCGATTTAAGATCAAAAGTGATGTTTGTACGGTTAGGGAAAAGCGCTTCGAAGGCCACTTGCGTGTTTCCTTCAATGTATTGGCCTTGATAATCGGTAACATCAAGCTCAATGGTGTACTTCACAATATTGAAGGTATCGCTCCGTGCAATGCTGTTTTCCAAATCCTTTAGTTGTGCTGGAGTGAGCTTTTTTGGTTTTGGATGAGCGTGGACATTCTTAAAGAAATGACATCCATATCGTTCGTTTTGGGTGAGGCCCGTTAAACTCAAACAAAAGGTAAAGAACAGAAGTAGCGTAATTCTCATGAGAAATGGCGTTTGATGTCTAAAATTAAGGCTTTTTTGTATTCGTTTCGAGGCGTGAAGAAGAGTGCTCTTGGGAAGCTAAGGGCTTTTGCGCTTTGAAAAGCATTTCTTTTCATCGGGCAATAGGGTTCTCTGGCCACAAAAAGCAGAACGGCAAGTGCTATCTTTTTAAGACCTTCACCTGAAAACTGCTTGTACCATTGCTTATTTCAAGGAGGTAAACCCCGGGACTTAAGTTGTCCAAATCTCTAAGGATAATGAGCTCATCTCCACCAATGTATTGTGCTAATTGACGAACAGTTTGCCCCAATAAATCACGCACAGAAAGCTCGTAATTGCCTTTTGGAAGATCACGTAGCTGAAGTGAGAGAAAATCAGAAAAGGGATTGGGAAACACCTTTATGGCTTGTGCATCAAGGTTTTCCACGTTTATAGGAATAAGTACATTTTCCACACCTGGTGAGCCGAAAGGCAGCTTAGCTTGTGTCATCCAGTTTTCTCCTAAGGAATTATCTAATACGGGATCAATAAGTTCGATGCTGTGGTTTTGAAGCACAGGAGAAGGCCAAGGACTTACCGTTTCATAATCGACCACGTCTCTTAAAAAACCTTGATCATCACTTAAGGTGAGCAGTTCTTCATTTTGACTTAAACCAAATTCGAATTGAGTGTTTAAAACAGCGACTCCAGGATATTGGCTTTGAAAATCTGCCAAGTTTTGAGCAAGGATGATGAAGCTCTGGGCTGGAATGACGCTTTCTTCTGGGAGTTCAAAGCAGTCGTTATTTGCGCAAAAAACCCAAGCGCTGATGTCTAAAGGGGTGTTTGAAGGGTTATACAGTTCAACCCAATCTCCGGGGTTATTTATGCCTCCAGAAGCGTGTTTGATTTCGTTGATGATGGGGTTGACTTCATCTTCATTGATCAAATAAACAGCCGTGAGATTAGGGCTTTCTTCTATGTTGATGATGATCTCACTATTCAAGGGATTTGAAATGTTATCGCCTTCCCAATGGTCGAAGATGAAACCAGGGAATGGCATTGCTTTTAGGCGAACCGGAAGGTTTTGGAAGTAGTATCCCGACCAAGGCATTTCATCTGTTTCGATGGTATTCACTTCAATATAACCCGCGTTTTGAGGCATGTCATTGAGCGTGATTTCTAGAATTTCGCCAAGACCAAACTTTTCTGCGTAGTGTTGGCGGTTATTGAAGGCTCGGTCTGCAATAAAACTGGCCATGTATTCTGTTTCAGCCTCCCAGTTACTCATGGTTCCTCCCCATTGTTCTAATTGGCGAGGGACATCAGCTTCTATGATTTCCTTTCGAACAAGCAGTTGATTGATGACCCGTTCAGGCTTTAAATAACTGTTCATGAGATCGGCACTTCTTGTGCTGAAATCAGCAACGAAGGATTCGTTCTCGATGAGGTTTTGGAGCAATTCGGTTTCTACATCGGTGGTCCATCCGCCCCAAATGGACGTGGCAAAATTAAGTGCATTCCATGTAGGAAAACCGTGAGGGTAGGCGGGGTAGTAGGTACCAAAGCCCCAATCGGTATCCCAAATTACCCAATTCCATTTTCCCTCAGGGTCGTGGGTTTTGTGGAACTTCATGTTGTTGCTCAGCCAGTCTTGGTTAACGATGTAAATCTCCAAAGCTTGATAGTCGATGAAGTTTCTCAAGTTCATTTGTTGGATGAAGGAGTTGTAGTTTTCATCATCACTCAAATCGAGATCAATGGCCGATTGTTCGAAAAGATCAAAGTCGTCCCAATCTCCAGCAAGTTCGTCTCTCGTGTCGGGTTCTCCTGCGGTTCTTTCCAAGAAATCAACTTCATCTTCTTCAATACCGTAGACGCTCCGCAGCCAATGGCGGTCTTGACGTTCACGAAGGTTATACAAGCCCCAGAACTCACCATTGACGAAGAGATTTACGGCCTTAGACGCTGAAACGCCGTAGGTATCGTCAATGCTTCTGTACAAATCATGAATGAGCACATCTCGAAGTCCAGCTCCGGCGATTTCAATGCCGTCGTTTCCTGAATTTCTGAGGATTAAACGTTTGTAATCGTTGTAATCTCGATCGTTGAAAACGGGCATGTTGAGCACACTTTCACCATATTCACCCCGAGCATAAAGTCGGAAACTGCGTTGATCTCTAAAATCAGCAGCGTGTACTTTGAGCCCCATCATTTGTTGGTGACTTTGAATTCCGAGTTCATCAAAAAACGCGGCGTCTACCATTATTTCAGTATCAGAAAAGGCGTTGTTATCAATGCCTTCTGGTCCGTTAAACATTGCAGGGTCGCAGGCCAAATGAATTATGGGGTTATTGATGTTGTTTTCGAAAAGATAACTTTGGGCGGCCATTTTCGAGGGGTGTTTTCCTGCTTCAAAAACCCTGCTTCTAACGGTGGTGTTTTCAGAAATAGGAATAGGAGTGCTATACAGGGCGCTAGACTCGTCTGGAATTGTTCCGTCTGTTGTATAGTAAATATTGGCTCCGGGCGCAGCGCTAAGGCTAAGCTCAAATGGTGACGAGAGCAAAGCGCCGACCTGACTATATACTGCTGAGTTTGCGCTACCGTTCAGAGAAACACCTATGTTTTGGTTATCTGGACTAGCTTGCTCCAAGAGCCCCCAATTATTATTTTCGTCGTAACCCCAAGAATAATCTTGCCAATTAAATTCATAGAGAACTTGATGAACGGGAGTACCTATTTGTTGAGAGAGAAAGAGTTGTTCTCCTGTTTGACTGAGTGAGAAGTTGAGATGAAAAACACCTTCATCTTCTTCGCCATCAGCAATAAGAATAAGGAATTCACCAGGTTCAAGTTCTATCTCAGGTTCATCTGGAAAGATCCATTTTGTGAGGTTATTCGGGTCGTCAGAAAGGTGCCAGCCGTTGAGGTAAATTTCTTCGTCGCTGGCGTTGTAGAGTTCTATCCAATCGTCGAAATCACCTGCGTTATCTAGAAAACTTGTAGCATTAGAAGCTTGCACTTCGTTGATACGCACACTTTGAGCAGCGCAAAAAGAAGTAGAGATGATGAAAAAAAAGTACAAAAGTAATTTTCTCATTTCCTGCCGTTAGACAACAAAAATGAGCTTTTTTCATCACCAAAAAAAACAAAAAGCGCAGTAAATATTGCAGTTCAATGCTTAGTATGCACGCTCGTTTTTGCCCTCCATGTAGTTCATGAAAGCCTTGTTCACAACCTTATTACCTCCTGCGGTTGGATAATTTCCGGTGAAGTACCAGTCTCCAGGGTTTTCAGGACAAGCTTTGTGTAGGTCTTCTACCGTTTGGTATATCACACGAACTTCCGCATGAATTCCCGGTGGTGTTAAGAGCTCTGAAATTTTCTGAGAAACATCTTCATACTTCAAAGTCTCATAAACCTCTTTCACATAGTTCTTCACTTGTTCCTTGGGCAAGTGTTCTTGGTCTTTACATTTTCTGTAGATGATGTTCAGTTTTTCCTCTTCACCACGTTCTTTCAAAAGAGCTACCGCGGCTTGGAAAGCAATAAAGTCGCCCATTTTGGCCATGTCAATACCGTAACAGTCAGGAAAACGAATTTGAGGGGCAGAGGAAACAACAACAATTCGTTTAGGGCCAAGACGATCGAGAATTCGAATGATTGATTTCTTCAAGGTTGTACCGCGAACAATACTGTCGTCGATCATCACCAAGTTATCTGTACCGCGATTGACGGTGCCATAGGTGATGTCGTAAACATGAGCAACCATGTCGTCTCGAGCACTATCTTGAGTAATGAAGGTTCTCAGCTTAGCGTCTTTCAGGGCGATTTTTTCTACTCGCGGACGAATGCTTAGAATATCTCTTAATTCAGCTTCACCGGGATTACTTCCCAAAGCTTGAATTTTGCGGAATTTCACTTCGTTCAAGTAATCTTCAAGCCCTTTCACCATGCCTAGAAAGGAGGTTTCTGCGGTATTTGGGATGAAAGAGAACACGGAGTTTCTTAAGTCGTGGTCAATAAAGTCAAGCACGCGCGGAACAATCAAGTTTCCTAGTTTTTTTCGCTCGTTGTAGATGTCTTTATCGTTTCCACGAGAGAAGTAAATGCGTTCAAAGGAGCAGGCTTTTCTTTCGAGCGGCTCTCTTACTTGTTCAATGCTAACTTTTCCATCTTTTTTGATGATGATGGCATGTCCGGGCTTTAATTCATGCACCTCTTCAAAAGGTACGTTAAAGGCGGTCTGGATTACTGGTCGCTCAGAAGCAACCACCACCACCTCGTCATCTTCATAATGATAAGCCGGTCTAATTCCACTTGGATCGCGTAAAACGAAGGCGTCTCCATGACCAACGAGGCCGGCCATGGCATAACCGCCATCCCAAGAAGCAGCAGAGGCCTTTAAGATTTCGGCGATATTCAGGTTTTTAGCAATGAGTTCAGTTATTTGAGCATTGTTATAACCCTGCATTTTGAAGCGCTGAAAAAGTTCCTCATTGGCTTCGTCGAGAAAGTGTCCGATTTTTTCAAGCACCGTTACGGTGTCGGCTTTTTCTTTCGGATGCTGGCCCAGTTCAACCAACAAACCGAAGAGCTCGTCTACATTGGTGAGGTTGAAGTTTCCTGCAACCACCAAGTTTCTTGTTTTCCAGTTGTTTTGACGAAGGAAGGGGTGACAATTTTCTATTTCGTTTTTCCCGTAGGTTCCGTAGCGCAAGTGTCCGAGAAACAATTCACCGGTGAAAGCGTAGTTTTTTTTGAGGTACTCCACATCGTTCAGCAAGTCTGGACGATCTTGAATTTCGTCAAAACGCTGGTTTACTTTGGCAAAAACGTCTTGAATGGGCTTTTCATCAACCGATCGCACTCGAGAAATGTATCTTCTTCCAGCAGGGATATCGAGTTTGATGTTGGCCAAACCAACCCCATCTTGACCGCGGTTGTGTTGTTTCTCCATCAGGAGGTACATTTTTGAAAGGCCGTAAAAAGATGTCCCGTATTTATCGAGGTAATATTGAAGCGGTTGCTTCAATCGGAGAAGTGCTATTCCGCACTCGTGCTTGATTGCATCACTCATAAGAGGTTTCCCAAGAAAATTGAGCCACAAAAGTACGACTTTAATAAGGAAAAGAAAACGCCCATTGTGATTAAAGCAGCCGCATTTAGGAATAGTCAATCAAGGTTGCAGTGCTAAGGGAAAGGATGGGATTTAATTCAACAGAAACCGAGGACATTTTGATTGAAATGAACACTGATGTTAAGCGAAAGTATAGAAATAGGGCATTAAAAAGGAATCCCCATATAAACTTAATCATCTGAAAATAAACAAGATAACCCCCAAAAACGCACAAAAAAAAACTTCATATTCACTTGTTCGTAGGATTAAAAAAATTAGTTAGAATTGCACAAAATTTAGATGCATTGAAAGACCTTCAATTCACCGGCTTAAGGGCGCTTATGTTAGCCTTAGAAGCACAACTATTTTCTAGGAAGAGGCGTTCGTCTTTTCCAATAAGACAGTGAGTGATTTTATTTTTTTAAGAATCCTTATTTGTTTTTGTGCATCAGCACGCCTTTAATACATCACATGAAGATTAAATATATTGACCTGGTTGAGCAAACGTTCGACTGGCCCCAAGAGGAATTTCACCTTGAAAACAAGCAATTGACTTTTCATGATGTTCCTATGATGGACCTTGTGGAGAAGTACGGATCACCTTTGCGTGTTTCCTACCTCCCTAAAATTGGAGAAAACATCCACCGTGCGCGCAAGTGGTTTGCCGATGCTCAAAAGAAGCACAATTACGATGGTGATTACCACTATTGCTATGTCACCAAATCGAGCCACTTCCGTTTTGTTTTGGAGGAAGCGATCAAAAATGGAGCGCACATTGAAACCTCTTCAGCTTTTGATTTGGACATCGTTCGTTCTTTGGAAAAAGACGGGGTGATGAACAAGCAGCACCGTATTTTGTGCAACGGTTTCAAACGTGAAGGCTATGTGGAGCGCATTGCTTCTATGGCAGCAGAAGGTTTTGAAAACGTTCTTCCGGTGATTGATAATGAATTTGAGTTGGACCTCATTGAAAAGAACCTCACAACAAAAATTGATGTGGGCATTCGTATTGCTTCTGAAGAGGAACCAAAGTTTGAGTTCTATACCTCGCGCTTGGGTATTGGTTACCGCGACATCGTTGATTGCTACGAGCGACGAATTAAACCCAACCCGAATTTCAACCTAAAGATGCTTCACTTCTTTGTGAACACTGGAATCAATGATAACGCTTACTACTGGAACGAGTTGAACAAGTGTATGCGCGTTTATTGCGACTTGAAAAAGGTGTGTCCAGAACTCGACTCGCTGAATATTGGTGGCGGTTTCCCGGTGAAAAACTCTTTGGCGTTCAGCTACGATTATGAATATATGGTGGATGCCATTATTGAGCAAATCAAGGCTTCTTGTGACGAACAAGGCATTCCTGTGCCGCATATCTATACCGAATTTGGTTCGTTCACTGTGGGCGAAAGCGGCGCCACCTTATTTAAAGTGGTTCACCAAAAGAAGCAAAACGACAAAGAGCGTTGGAATTTGATTGATTCATCTTTCATGACCACTTTGCCAGATAGCTGGTCGATAAACAAGCGTTTTATTATGCTTCCGTTGAATAATTGGGATGATGATTATGAGCGCGTATTTTTGGGTGGTTTAACTTGTGATAGTGATGATTATTACAATTCTGAACAACACATTAATGCCATTTACTTACCCCAGTATGATAAAGAAGATCCTTTATACATTGGCTTCTTCAACACAGGGGCGTATCAAGATAGCTTAGGCGGATTTGGTGGAATTCACCATTGCTTGCTCCCTGGGCCAAGGCATATTTTAATTGACCGAAACGAAAAAGGTGAGCTAGAAATTGAAATCTTCACCGAAGAACAAAAATCAGAAGACATGCTCGACTTGTTGGGCTACAAAAAGTAATCATCATGGAAAAAAGAGTTTTCGCGGGAGTTCCAGAAGCGTTTGGAGGGTATGATAAGGCTAAAGTCGTTCTCATACCTGTGCCTTACGACGGAACAAGTACCTGGGTAAAAGGAGCCGATAAAGGACCAGAAGCATTCCTTAATGCTGCAGAAAACATGGAGCTTTACGACATTGAAACAGACAGTGAAGTGTACGAGCAAGGTGTTTTCTTGGCTGATCCTGTTTTGGAAAATGCTAGTCCGGAAAGCATGACCGCCGCCGTGAAAGCAGCAGTGAGTAAAGGCATTCAAGACGAAAAATTGGTGAGTCTTTTTGGAGGAGAACACAGTATCAGCATTGGGTCCATTCAAGCCCATAAAGAGGCCTTCCCAAATTTAACCGTGCTTCAAATTGATGCCCATGCCGACCTCAGACCATCTTATCATGGAAGTGAGTGCAATCACGCTTGCGCCCTCCACTGGGCTTCTAAAAACACCAACTTAATTCAAGTGGGAATTAGAAGCATGGACATCAGCGAAAAGGAACACATGGATTATGGGAAAACCTTTTTCGCGCAAACCTGTCATGAACAAGACGACCAAGAATGGATGGACCGCGTTTTGGAACTTTGTACAGAAGATGTTTACATTACCATTGATCTTGATGGTTTCGACCCTTCAGTACTTCCCTCAACAGGCACACCAGAGCCGGGTGGACTTCATTGGTATCAAACCTTGAGATTACTGAAAAGCGTTATCGAAAAAAGAAGGTTAGTAGGTTTTGATATTGTTGAACTTGCACCAAACCCAGAAGAAAAAGCATCCGACTTTGTAGCTTCAAAGTTGTATTATAAAATATTGAGCTATCATTTCAATCCCCACCTTTAAGGCATGAATACACCAATCAGAGATTTTATTGAACGCAATTACCTCCATTTTAATGCCGCAGTGCTTAAAGATGCAGCAGTAGGATATGAGAATCATATCAACAAAGGAGGAAAAATGATGGTTACCCTAGCGGGAGCCATGAGTACAGCAGAGCTAGGGAAGAGTTTAGCAGAAATGATTCGCCAAGACAAAGTGGCCATTATTTCTTGCACGGGCGCCAACCTAGAGGAAGATGTAATGAACCTTGTTGCTCACTCTCATTACGAGCGCATACCGCATTACCGTGATCTAACAGCAGAGCAAGAACAAGAATTACTCGATCGCCACTTGAACCGTGTTACAGACACCTGTATTCCGGAAGAAGAAGCGTTTCGTCGTCTAGAAAGCCATATGGTTGATCTATGGGTGAAGGCCGAAAAAGCAGGAGAACGCTATTTCCCGCACGAGTACTTTTTTCAGGCCATCACGTCTGGTGTTTTGGAACAATACTATGAAATTGATCCAAAAGATTCTTGGATGGTAGCTGCGGCAGAAAAAGGCATTCCTATAGTTGTTCCTGGTTGGGAAGACAGCACTTTGGGAAATATCTTTGCTGGAAGATGTATTCGCGGAGAAGTAAAACCTTCTACCGTAAAATCAGGTATAGAGTACATGGTTTGGTTGGCAGATTGGTATCATAAAAATTCAGCCGGAGAAGGCATTGGTTTCTTCCAAATTGGAGGAGGAATCGCAGGTGATTTCCCTATTTGTGTGGTGCCGATGCTCGAACAAGATTTGGAAATTTCAACACCACTCTGGGCTTATTTCTGTCAGATTTCAGACAGCACCACCAGCTACGGATCTTATTCTGGAGCCGTACCGAATGAAAAAATTACTTGGGGTAAACTAGGTATAGATACTCCAAAGTTTATTGTAGAATCTGATGCTACTATCGTCGCCCCGCTTATATTTGCGTGGATCTTGAATCAATAAAAAAACAACAGCATGAAACGTGTCTTCAAAGACTACAAATCGATCACCAAGGAGCAACTTCAGCTGATCGCTAGAGAATACCCAGAAGGGTTCGCTATTTCAGACCTTAAAGAGTTCAATATTCCTAACAAGGAAACATTCAAAGGTTTGGAGATCAAAACGGAAGAGGTGATTTACCTGTTCAAGATCAACACTAAAATGTTGGAGGCAATTGACGAATTTACAGATGACGATTACGATCTAGATGCTTTCTCGGAGTCTGATAACTACGAGTTCGAATCTGGAAGTGAGTCTGCAGAAGAAGAAGAGGACGAAGATTAAGCCCTCACCTTATCACCCGCTTTTAATGATGGAAGTACAAGCTTGTGCTTCCATCATCATATACAGCCACGTAAATGCCCTGTGCTAAATACGCGTCAAGCACCACTTCCACTCCACGCAAGTCGAGATAACATCGGGGTAACTTTTCTGAATTGATGTCTACAGGCTGAACCGATTGAGGAAGGGCTAAGGTATGTAGGCTGAAAAAGTCCCAAATTTCACTACTGGCATCAATATCTTGATTGGTATTTCCAACTACAATTAAAGGAAATGCTCCAGGCCAAGAATGCCCGCCCCCGTTGACATCATAGCGCCAGCAAAACACATCATCATTACAAGAAGAATAAACGGTTTTGCTTACACTGCACAAGTCGAGAAAAGAAGGGTTTGCAAGGTCGGTACTTGTTTCATTCTCACATTCACCGTTGATATTCGTCCAGAAATCAAGTGTTTCATCAACGCTTTTTAACGCCCCAAAATCGGTCAATTCACCCAAGGCTGTTCCGTTAACAGGCACAATTAAATCAAGGCTGCCGTGCACGTGCATTACAGGAAATGAACGCGAAGGAACACAGGTGTCGTAGATGTCGGGATTCATGGTTCCCGCCACAGAAGCCACAGCTGCGAAGCGTTCAGACTGCCTGCAGGCCAGAGTATAACTCATGATTCCGCCGTTAGAAAAACCACAACTGTACATGCGAGTGGGGTCTGCATCGTAATTTGCCTCCAAGTCATCCAAAATCGCCAAAAGAAAACCCATGTCGTTAACATCGTCTTCGGCCAACCAAGCATTCCAATGGTTGATGCCCAAAGCGTCGGGAGTTCCCTGAGGGTAAACAACAATAAAACCATGCTCATCAGCCACCGCATTCATCCCAGAATAGCCCATTTGGAAATCGGCATTGTTGGTATAACCGTGAAGGTTTAATACCACGGGTGCCGGACTCTGAACATTGCTCGGGATGTATTGAATGTAAGTTCGTGTGAGTCCGTCGTGAACCAGCTCCATGGTGCTTTGAGCAAGAACTTGACTATGCAACACGAAAAGAGCAAAAGCGCTTAAAATGAACCTCATGAGTTTAAATTTAGGAGTGTAAAGTACAAACTTGCTACAATTAGAAGGTATTTTTGATTATTTTCCGTCAAGGTACGCGCTTGTTTAAGGTTGCTTTGTGCCTTGTTGAATTTGTTAGAGAAGGTTCGTTTAAGGACTGTTTTGTCATGTTTTTTACCTTATATACCTTCTTAATATTCGCAAATTACCTTAGCCTTTTTTCATTCAATCCCCTTCCTGAGCTTCCATTGCTTGGGATAGTAGTTGTTGTTTCGATTGCCGATACATTTAAGCCAGCCCAAACGGCTGCCTTCAAAAGTGGCAATGGTCCAGCCCTTGCCTTCTACTTTTGGGTCGTTTAACATGAGGTAAGTGATGGCTTGCTCGTAATCAAGCGCTACTTCGGGCAGATCGGCTTTTTGGGCTTTTAAAATGGCCAGTTCGTGAGCGGGAATCCATTTACCAGATTTTTCTAAACCAAGAGCAAAACCGGCTTGCAAAATGGGAATGCGGAGCTGCTTAGCGATGTTCAAAAGCGGAAGCATGTGCTCGGGTATAGCTCGAACATGAGCGCTGCTTTCAAACAGTTCATGGCCCTCTAAGTTGACTTGAGGAAGATGAGCTTGTACCTCCAATTTGGCTTTTTTCGACATTAAAGCAATGCCTTTTTTTTGAGCCACATGAAGGCCCATTTCGTTCCCCTCGGGTTTTTGCATCAAACAGAAAAATAAACCCTCACCGCGCTGCGCACCCGGAGTGAAAAGCGCGCCTTCGCTCAGTTGAAAGGCACCCCAATTTTGGTCCTCTAGCGAAATTACGTTCATTCCGTAGCGATGCACTAAGCGACGCACTTGGTCTTGGTTCTCTTCCTGCGCCATGGTGCAAGTGCTATAAAGCAGGTATGCTCCGGGTTTCAGGCAAGCCACGGCATTGTCGAGAATGCTTTCTTGTCGCTCCGCACAAAGGAGCGGTAATTCTGGCTTCCATTCATCAATAGCAATCTGATCTCTTCGAAACATGCCTTCGCCAGAGCAAGGAGCATCAACCAAAATAAGGTCAAATTGCGCGCCCATTTCAGCAAGGTCTTCAGTAGAACAAGAACTCACAATGCTATTGCCGTGCCCCCACTTACTGATGTTCTCCCTCAAAACATTCGCTCGGCTGGAAATGATTTCATTGCTCCAAAGCACGCCCCGGCCCTCCATGGCATTGAGTGCAGTCAAGCTTTTTCCACCAGGGGCAGCACAAAAATCGGCAACGAGCGGTTCATCAAGATGAGCAATTGCTTGTTTTACGAGCGCATAAAGGTGCTGAGAACTGGCCTCCTGAACATAATACGTACCGGCATGCCAATGCGGGTCGTGAGCAAAGTTGGGGCGTTCTTCTAACACTTCACCAAAAGGGTTTCCGGGGAGAACACGGCTTGTTTTCCCGGTATAAAAGTTGTGCTGAATGGCGGTTGTTAAGTTGCTATTAAAACCTTTAAGAATGGCTTCAAAATGCGCCGGAAATTGTTTTTCAATGCGCTTTAGAAAGGCTTCGGGAAGTTTAGAAGTCGTCGTCATCAGGGGGGGTCTCCTTGTTGTCTGATTTATCAGCTGTTTTCTTTTTACGTTCGCCGTTTTTACTCTTGAACAAGGATTTTAAGCCGCCGTTATCATCTTCATCACTAGCGTCACTGCTGTTCACACTAATGCTAATGCCCTCACCTTTGTCTTCCTTGCTGCCCAAGTTGTCGTCGCCTTTTTTATCGTTTTTCTTGAAGGGGTTGAGGTCTTCTTTGATGATTTCTTTCAAGGTTTGTTTCTCTTCCTGAAAGTCTTCCTTTCGTTGTTTCTTATGCGCCAGGCGGTCGTAGCCAAAAGACGGGTCATCGGTAGTTCCGCTCATCGACAAAAAGAACCAATTTCCTAAACCGTCGTCTTCCACTTTACCGTAATCCGTGCTGCTTTTATCAATCAACAAATCGCGGAGGTAGAAGCCAAGGCTGTAATTGATGGCTTGCTCAAAGCTGTGTGTTCCTTCAATACTGAGGTCCATCACCGATGAGCTGATGTTCATTTTTGGAATGGTGATGATGGAATTGGCAACGCTAATGTGGTTGCTCAAGCTTGAAAAGTAGATGTGCTTCAACTCTTTTTCAAGCGCGTTGATGTCTACAAAAGGGGCCACCACCTTGTTCTCTCTGAGGTAACCCGGAACTTCCATTAAACTGCTCAAGCCAATGAGTTCGCCTTCGTTCATGTTGATGTCGGCCTCCACCAAAAGCCGATCGCTCAAGAAGTTCCACATGCGGTCGAATTCTAGCGTGAGGCTGGTGTTGAGATCGCACTTTCCTTTGATGTTCTCGGCCAAGATGGTTTTCTGGTCAAAGTTATCGAAGTCGGCAAAAAGTTTTTGAATGTTCACGCCTTGGAACTGCGCCTCGCCGGTATAAGTAAAACGCTGCGATGATTCGCGCAATTTCCCTGAAGATTGAAGTTTTCCATCGGCCAGAAATAGCGACACTTGTTTGCACGAAATTTCGCCTTCGGTATAGCCCCAAGTGGATGTCAGCTCTCTCCCAAGGGCATCATCATAACGGATTTCATTCACCTTCACACTCACTTGCGCCTTGATGTTTTTTGGTAGGCTGAAAGGGCTTTTTTCTTTTTGGGCCGATGCGTCTTGGTCTTTGGGAATCCAGTTGTTCAGGTTGATTTTCTGAGCGAGCACACTTCCATCTACAAACAAAAGTTGGTCTTTGCTGATGTGGTTCATCAGTCCTTTCAAGGAAGCTTCAATCAAAAAGTCGCTGTCTTGGTATTTACCACTCAATTGCTTTACGTTAGCATCGCCATTCACGAGGGCAATTTCTCCGTTGAGCTTTTCGTAAGGGGATGCATCACCCAGAAAAACAATGCTAACATCTTTAATAAGTGCACGAGCATTGATCTTACTTAAGCCCTCGTCGTAACGCCATTTTGGTAACTTTCCAGAGAGCTCGCCTTCAAGGCTTATCTTGCCGCTCGCACTGGCGATTTGCGCCACGTCCAGAAAACCTAGAAGCTCACCTAAATCGCTGTTTCCGGTGATTTTGACATTCACCCAAGGATCAGATAAATTTTCAAAGGAGCCACTTAGATTCCAACGCCCACCATCGAGTTCTGCGCTGAGCTCTTGAATGTCGAGCGTTTCTTTTTCCCCGAAGGTATAGGCGAAGGTGGACTGTATGTCTTCGAGGTCGATGTCTTCCGCCTTATGGGTGAATTTCCCCTTGTTCACGCTTCCTTTTAATTGCACCAATGGTTTTTCTGAACCGCCGGCTGCACCGCTAATTTCGCAAGACAATTGTGCGTTGCCCGAGATCTCGTAGGGCTTTAAGCTTTCCTGAACACGAGGGGGCAAGCTTTGAAGCACCTTAGCGAGATTGAGCTTGTTGCCCTGTGCTCTGAAGGCACAAAGCACATGTTCTGCCGTGTTTTGAAAACTGCCGCTGCCTTCAATATCATTGCCGTTCACACTTAAAGCGCTGCTGTGAATGATGTACTTCTCATCGTCTAGAAGCACTTCTAAATCGGCTTTTCCATCGATGGGCACGCGATTAAGCCATGATGTTCCGTCTACTTCAATCCAAGCAAGCGGTGCATCCATTTCCAAATCCAAACGCATCTTTGTTTCGTCAAAATCCCCATCGGCCAAGAGCTCGTCAAACTGAAGGTCCATGTTCAAGTCTGCGGGCTCGTCGTGAAGCAGTAAGCGAGTTGAGCTGAAGTTCGCTCCTTCCAAAGCAAAACGAAATTGGCTGCTGTCTTGAGCTTCGCTGGCCTTCCAAAAGGTGTAGTTGACTTCGCCGTTTTTTCTGCGCTTGAGTTTCACCAAAGCCTCATCAATACTCACTCCTTGAACTTCGTATTTACCCTGAATTAACTCAATAATATTGAACTCCAAAGCGAGCTCTTTGGCGAAAATAAGGGTGTCTCTATCTTCAAAGGTGTCGTAAATCAACACGTTTTCACAAGTGAGTGCTGCTGCTGGGAAATGCTGAATGAGGGAAAGCTCGATGTTTTGAACGTCCACATCGCTTACAAGGTGTTCCTGAATGGCTTCAAGTGCATAGGCCTTGATCTCTTCTTCATGCGTATTGGCATAATACACCGCTGCACCCAAGGCAATGAGCACGAAGATGCTGCAATAGAAGACGATATTTCTGAGGACTTTCCACATGGCTTTCCGAACAAATGAAGGTATATCAAAAACGGAACCGCTTTGTTGATAGTGTGTGAAGTAGTACACATTGTGCTGTGGAAAGGCGTGTTTTAACTTAAACCCTGATCTTCAGCGCGCTTCATTGCTTTTTCGCCTACCTTCAACCCAAGCCATGAGCTCAGCCAAATCCATCTCGCTCATGTCTTGAGCAGACAAGGCCACGCTGCTTTTTCCTTCCCTCACCTCGAAAATTGCAGGCAGTTGTTCTTCCACAAATGCGGCATCTTTTTGCCATTCATCGCGGTGCAGGAAAACGAGCTCATCGCTTTGTGACTTTAAGAAGGCGTCCCACTCTGGTCGAATTTTAAACACGCCGTAGGTGATGTCGCACAAGTGACAAGGATAGGTTTTGGGCGAAACGATTTTGTGGAGCATGTCCATGTATCCGTTCCATTTGCCGGCGTCTGCGTTGTAGATGAAGTAAAGCATTTTTTTGGGTGATGGGGTGATGGCTTATTGTTTGGCAGCAAGTGTTTTGATGTCGAAATGCTTGTCGAAAAATTCATCGCACCAGAGGCACACGCTTTTCAATTCACCACAGCGTTTTTTGGCGTGTTCTGTGCTCACCCCAATGCTTTCCCCCATGCTGATGGGATCGCCCAAGTTGATTTTTTCGAAAACGGGATTGCCGGCCAAGCGCGCGAGCACCTCGGCTACCTTTTCGCTACGCGCATCGCCAAGGGCTTCTTTGGTGCCCGGGCAACAAGGGTTGATTTTCCAAAGCTGAATGGAGATCTCTTGTGGAATTTCGTCGCCACCACTCAAAAAACCAATCCCACCCGAGAGGATGGAGCAAAAATTATGATCGGGGTTTTTGAGCCAGATGTTCTTCTGAAAAGCCCTTCCTCTAGGCCAGTTTCCACCAAGCCACATCTCTTCACTCGCCCCCCAATATCCCCAACTCAAAGGATAAGCATGAAGGTAGTTGTCTTTCTTCACCAAAGGGTCTTTTTCATCACCATTCACACCGCGCGAATCAAACAAATCAGCCAATTCCATGAGTCGGCCACCGGCCTTTTTGTGGTAGCGATCAATACTGGCAATGTCAAAACGAGTAACCCCTTTCTCAATGAGGATGTCGAGTATTTCTTCGGTGAGCAAATCGCCGTTGGTTTGCAGCATGATTTGTGTTTCGCTGCCGTATTTTTCTTTTAAATGGTCTAAAATCAAATAGAGTTTTTTCTTCTCAGCGATGGGTTCACCACCACTCAAAATAATGCGGTCGACTTTGCTGGGAAGGTTTTCGATGATGGCCAAACATTCCTCTTCGCTCATTCTGCTTCCTTGCGGACCACTGAGGTTGTAGCAGTGGTCGCACTTATCGTTACACAATTGGGTAAACACCCAATACACCGATTCGATATGATCAAACTTATTCATCATCTTTTCTTCCATTTTCACTTTGAATAGTTTGCCAAAAGGCCATTTCTTCTTTTGCGCCAGATTGTTCTGCTGCGATAAATGCCTGCTTACTTTCAAAGAGCTCCAGGCTTCCATTGCTCATCGTTCCCCAAAGCGAGCCCACAATCAAGGCTTCTTTGATGTCGTGGGTGACGAAAATTGTGCTCAGTTTCCATTTTTCGGCGCTTTCAATGAAGAGCTTTTGCATTTTCATTCGGGTGCCGCTGTCTAAACTGGCAAAGGGTTCGTCTAAAAGCAACATTCTGGGTTGAGTAATCAAAGCCCTTCCAAAATTTACCCGCTGTTTTTGTCCGCCAGACAATTCCGAAGGCATTTTTTCAAGCTGGTCTTCAATGCCCAACTCTTGAGCTAGCACCATTACTTTTTCTCGCTGTGTTGCTTTCGATACCTTGCGGATATTTAGTCCGTAAGCCAAGTTATCAAACACATTGAGGTGGGGAAACAAAAGGGCTTCTTGGCTCATGTAAACGATGCCTCGCTGATGAACGGGCAGTGCATTGATATTTTGCCCATTGAATAAAAAACTTCCACCGTCTGGTACGTCAAAGCCGGCCAAGGTTTTTAGCAGGGTACTTTTCCCGCAACCGCTTTCACCCAAAACCGCCAGGGTTTTGCCTTCCTCCATTTGGAAGTTGAGCGATTTCAACACTTCAAGCTCAGCATATTTTTTTTGCCATTGACGAACCTCTATCATGCGCCTACTTTTTTAGGGTGATGGCTTAAACTATTGTTGATGGGGGCGATGGCCGACCAATTTCCTTGTGCTTTGTTTTGCCAGCGGTACAAAATAATGAAAGTAAGCAGTACGGGCACAATCATGAGCACAGCGGCCACTGCTGCGGGGTGCGGATTGGCCTCTTTTAAGAACTGCATGCTGATTACGCTGAGGGTTTTGACTTTTCCAATGCCGAGCACTTGAGTTATACCATATTCAAACCACGAGATCAAAAAGCACTGTGCAAAGGTGAGGAGCATCCATGGTTTGGCTAAAGGGTAGAGCAAGGTGCGCTTGACGGTTTTAGCATCGCCACCAAGACTCTGTCCAAGTTTGAAAAGCTGTAAGATGTTTTCCGACCAAAAACTACTCATGATCAGCACGGCATAGGGCAGAATGAATAAACACTGAGCCAGCATCACCCCGAAAAAAGAGGCGCTCAAACCCCAACGAACAAAATAAAACTGCAGCATCGAACCCAAAACTACGGGTGCAATCATATAAGGGTAAAAGGCCAGTTTTAAAAGACGAGATCCGTACTTTGAAAAGGCAATTTCTTTTGCAACGAAAAAGCCGAATAGGAGTCCTAAAGTGGCCATCACGAGGCTGAGGAGAACACTTTGAACAAAGCTCCAAGCGAGTTCACTTTCACCAGAAAAGAGCACGAGGTAATGCTTTAAGCTGAATTCAGCATCGAACAAAAGCGGGTAGGTCCATGCGCTCACCACACTGAGATAAATAACGCAGAGGAGCGGCAAAAGCACAAAGAGCGCGAGGGTACTTTTTCCTAGTTTCATCATGAGGCGGTGCTTTTTTGGCGATAAAGGAAAAAGCTGAGCACAATAAAGATGCAGGCACTGTAAAAAACCGCCATGCAATGACCCAAAGGAATGTCGTCTAAGCTAAACATGGTGAGCTTTTCACTAATAAAAACGGTCAAAACACGGGGCGAACTCTGTCCTAAAATCAAAGGCACTTCATACGTCCCCATAAAGAACACGGCGTAGAGCACAATGAGCAATTTAAAGCGCTTCACCAAAGCGGGCAACCAAAGCTTAGTGAAACACTGAAGGCGCGAGCTTCCTAAACTTGTAGCGAGCTTGTTCATCTCCAACAAGTTCATGCTTTTGGCCTGAGCGGTGAACAGAAATGTAAAAATGGGCAAGACCAAAAAGACATGAACAAGCAAAATACCGATGCTCCAGTCGTCATTCACCATCCTGGGGAAGGAGGTGATGTCTTCTGTGAGGCCTAAAGCATGACTGATGCGGCTTAAGATTCCGGCGGGACTAAGCACGTAGTACCACGCAAAACCAGCGGCAACAGGTGCAAAAAGCAGCGGTAGTAAAAGTAGTTTTTGGGTGAAAGAGCGCTCAGGCTTTGACACAAATGCGCGAGAAAGCAGCCCCGCGAAAACAATCACGAGTGTGATTGAAACCAGGGTGAGCAGGAAGGTGTAAATCAAGCTGCTCCAGGCATCTTTTGACGCAAACAAACGCAGCCAATGGTCGAGTGTAAAGCCCTCATTCATCAATCCAAAAACTCCTAAGCTGTAGCCCAAAGAATAGACAAAGCCCATGAGCAAAGGGAGCAAACAAATGAGCACAAATGCGGTGAGAACGATATTTTTTCGCCCAAGAATCACCCTTCAATTACCTTTAATCTGAAGTCTTCAAACAAACGCATCATGTATTCTGGGGCCGGTTCCATCAGCGCTTTTGCTGCTATTTCTGAACGCTCAGGAGCATGCACTCGCCCGGGAACATTTTGAAACTTTTGCTGCCATTCCACGCTGAGTTTGTTCACATCCAGAACTGTTCCGTCTCCCCAAACCCGAGGGTCCATTTTTTTCAATTGCGCTTCCGGTGAAATCAGAAAGTTGATCACCACCTCAACAGCCTTCTTGTTTTCACTGAGCGATGTAATGCCCATGTAGTGCGAGTTTTGAATGCTGCCGTAATCGGGAACATAGGCACGAGCGCTCTCTGGGAAAAGTCCTTGAGCAATCTTGTTGTCCACCTCACTGTCGTTATTGCTCATGGTGAAGGCCAATTCTCCATTGGCAAACAAGCGGTGCTGCTCGGCCAAGTCTTTTGGAAAACTTTTCCCGTCATTCCAAAAATAGGCCTTATGGGTATTGATGAACTCCCAGAGCTTTGTGCTGGCTTCGAGGTATTTGGCTTCGTCAAAATCTCCGTTTAATGACTTTCCTCCTCCAGCAAAATCAATCAACCATGCCTTCAAAAGGGTCATACCGGTGAAGTTGTTCCCTAAGGTGAATTTACCCGGATTGGCCTTCACCCAAAGTCCAAGTTCATCCAAAGTCATGGGCGGAGTGCTCACCTTCAGGCTGTCGTAAATTAGGGTCATTTGAACGTTGCCCCACGGACACTCAAAACCATTGACAGGCTGCTGAAAATCGGTCCCGATAAATGCGCTCTCCCAATTGATAAATTCAGCGTTGGGCAGCGATTTGGCAAACGGACCGTGCAAAGCCTTGATCTGGCGGAGCTGGTAAAAGGTTTCCCCATTGATCCAAACCATGTCCACCTCACTGCTTTCCTTTCCAGCTTCTAGCTCGGTCATCAAGCTGCTCACAATTTGATTGCCTTGCCCTGGAACAATGTTCAAGTCAATGTCGAAACGCTGTTTCACTTCTGGCTTCACGTAGCTTTTCATGTAAGCGTTGATGAGCGGATCACCAGGCCACATCATCAAGGTGATTTCTTGGCCACGCGCTGCCTCCAGCTGCTCTTCCCAAGTCATGGAAGCAGCATCAGATGAAGGTTCGCTTTCGGGACTTGTTCCGCAAGCGCTTAAAAGAACAAGTAAAATGAGATAGCGGAGTTTTTTCATGCTTAAAACAAAAATCTGGCAGAGAATTGAAATTGACGAGGAGGAGCTGCATTTCGTTGTACAAAAACACCCGAGCTTGCTGGACCAACTTGAATTTGGTTGCTCTGAGTGGCGTTGTTCGAATAACCACTGAAGTTCTCTGCATTGAAGATGTTGAATACGTACGCACCAATCTCCATTTTGGATTGCTCACCGAAAGGAATGGTGTAGAACATGCTCAAGTCAAAGGTGTTCGACCAAGGTAAACGATCGCTGTTGCGCTCTTCACCCGGAGAACGGTCGCTGTTGCCAACGTAAGCATCACCAAAAGCTCTACCATCACCGTTCAAATCTGTTGTGCCGTAAATGCCGGCATCAGGAATGCGGTTGATGGGCTGTCCGCTCTGCAACAATGCGCTTAGATTAAGGCTTAAGTTTTTCGTTGGGTAGTAGGTGAAGATGCTGTTGATGAGGTGGGTACGGTCGTTAATAGACGGACCCCATTCTGCTTCGAAATCATTCCCGTCCATGGCCCTGAAGTTGATGTCTTCGGTGTTGTTTTCCAAGTAAGACAAGGTGTACATAAAGCGGAAAGCATAGTTATCGTCGCCGCGCTCTTTCTGAAGGGTGAAGTTCAAAGCATAGTAATTAGATCTCCCCTCGCTTTCGGTCATCACCACATTTCGCGCTACGTTTCTCAAGGTGTCGCCATTGATCAAAGCATAGTTTCCTTGCTCATCTGTGAAGATGGGAACGGGTCTACTCGCATCAGCATCTGCTTGAGATTGCACCACCACATTGTCTGGATCGATCTGATAAGCGGCAGGTGCGTTCAGGTTGCGGAGTCGGAACAAGTTGAACGAACGGTTGTGCATCACATCAACATAGAAGGATAATTCCTCATCTATTTTTCGCTGGTAGCCCACCATGAATTGATGGCTGTAAGGGTTGTCATAACCATTGGGGTTGAGGATGCGCAGTTCGTTTTGAAACACCTCATTTCTTTGATCTTGAAGATCGGCGGCAAGCGGACCTTGTAAGTAGGCCGCATTTGGATCGTTTGCCGTGAGGTTTCCTTCGTTGGTGAGGGCCTCAATGTTACTTCCTTCAGGCAAAACACCTTGGTCAATCAAAGCTTGTAATTGCGCTTTGTAGCCCTCGCTGTTGGAGTTGAATTGCAAGGCATCGCTATACAAAGCATAGAGGATTTTATCGTAATACATGCCATAGCCAAGACGCACGCTACTTTGCTCGTTGATGGTGTAATTCAAACTTAAACGTGGCGCTATGTTGTTGAGGTCTCCGGTGTCGTTTCCACCCTTCGACAAGTCGTCATAATCATAACGCAAGCCAATATTCGCGTTCAATCGCGGAGCAATGGCCCATTGGTCTTCGATATAAATACTGAAGATGTTCTGATTGGCTTCAAAAGCGTTTGGTCGAAGCTCTACGCCATAATTCAAAACGCTCATGTCTCCAGGTAGATCTTGCGGCACTAAGCCAATTCCCGGGTTGTTGGTTTGTAAAGCGGCAAGTTGATCTTCATTCAATTGCACGGTATAACTTCCGTTGGGGTTTCCTCCACCAAATAGCGCAAAGTTCGATCGCTTGTATTGTGCACCAGCTTTAATGGTGTGCTTGTCGCGCAAGAAAGTGAGCTTTTGTTGAATCACTTGGGTGTTTTCGGTAACGTCAAAGACATAGCCTGGATGACCAAGTACCGCCATTGTCAAGCCTTGTGGGTCGAGTACGGTAACGTTCGGACTCCCTTCATCTTCTGGCGTGGCGTAGTTCCAGCGAAAGCGGCCGTAAAGAAAATTTCCTTCGTAAATGAAGTTGGTTCTTCGCACCGTATTTTTCAGGGCGATGTTCATAGCATTTCGCGCTTGGGTGTTTCCCGCCGAAGGGAAGTTCACCCCACCTTCTAAACCACCACCTTGACGTTCAATATTGCTCAAACCCGTGTTCACGCGCAATGAGGTTTGAAAGCGTTCTCCCCAGTTGTGATCGAGCTTTCCAGACAAGTATGTGAAGGTATTTTTCCCTTGAACCGTTTCGTTAATGCCCAATTGTGGTACGTTCAGGAGGTTGTCTTTGATGTCTAAGGTGTGTTCTACATTGAGGTAGTAAAATGTTTTATTCTGGGTGATTGCGCCTCCCAATCCAAAACCAACTTGGTGTCGCTGAAAACCGTCTTTCACTTGGTTTCCAGACAAATCACGCAAGGCAAATTCACTGGGCGAATCAATAACTGCACCGGGGCGCGTCATGTAAAACACTTCACCCGCAGTTTCGTTGGTTCCAGATTTTGTGGTGATGTTGATGATGCCGTTGGAGCTTAATCCGTGTTCTGCACTGAAGTTGTTGGTTAAAGCTGTGATGCTTTGGGTGAAACCAATGGGCATGGCAAAACGCTGACCACCAAGAAAGTTCTCGTTGTTGTCCATACCATCGATTTGATAATTGGTATACAAGGAATTTGCTCCGTTGATGGCAATGTTTGGGGCTTCAGGATAAAAACCAGTGGCTTGCGTAATGTTGGGCAAGCGGTATAAAACACGGGTGATGTCTCGCCCTTCAACAGGAAGGGTGTTGATTTCTCTGGCGTCTAAACTCGAAGCAACTTCAGCGTTAACAGCGTTGATGCTCACATAATTATCGCCCGAAACAGTGGCCACATCCAAAGCCTGGGTTTTTTCTGTCAAAGTGAGGGTAACAGAGGTGGCTTTTCCAGAAATCAATACAATGTTCTCTTGTGTTAAGGGGTGATAAAATGCACTCTCCAATACTTCAATGCTGTATTTACCAGAAGTGGAGAGTCCGTATAACTGAACTTTACCGTTTTCGTTGGTGGCAACTTGCTTTTGGTATCCAATGGCCGTGTTGCTCACTTGAATTCCTTGGAAGGGAATTTCTTTTTTGTTTTGGTCGAGCAAGACGATATCTAAAGAAGCCTGAGCGCTCAAAAAATTCGCAGCAATAAGCGCGAGAAATGCAAAAAGAATGCGTTTCATGTAAAATGAATTAAAGGCCAGAGCATGCGCCCGACCGAAGTGTAAGTTGATGTTGATTTGGGATTAATCGAGGGTTTGCCTTAGCAAATAACAATGGGCGGACCACGGTGATGGTCGCTTTTTGGAAGACTCAATGAAAGCGAAAGGTCTTGGATCTTTTGACCGTGATGAAGCACCAATCCTAGGGCCAAGCGCAAGGTGTGCAACAAGCCAATACCCGACTTCAAACGGCTGAGTACAGCCAATAAATCTTGTTTGGTGTTGAGGTCGATCTGTTCGCTGAGCACGTGGATGTCTGCTCCAAAATGGCCTTGAAGGGTTTCAAAGAGCTGTTCGCATTGCCAAGGCAAGGAACAAAAGGTTTTGAAATCGAAAAGGGCTTTGTTTAGACCAATGAGATAAGCGCCACCTCTTTCGTTCGGACCAAGAATCGTTTTGTTTTTCTGGAGCTCGTTTTGAAGTGCTTTCCAAGACAAGTGTTCCAAGTTTGGCGTGTCGTTACCAAGTGCGATTACATTGCTGTAACCCAAGTCAAAAATTGCTTGGAAGGCATGGGCAAAGCGTTCGCCAAAAGAATCACCAATTTGTTGGTGCTCATCAAAATGAAAAACCAGCAATCCGCTGCCGTCAAGAACAGACTTGGTGTGCTTGATGAGCGTTCTAGAAATGCTGCGGTTGATGAGCGCAGATTTCTTGGATTTAATCCACAACTTGGCTTTAGCTTCCGCGCCTACGCTTCGGCTGAAAAACAATATGGCAGTTTCGCTGGTCTTCATTCAGAATCCAAAGATGAACAAATTGTACCAACCATTTCTCACAGATTTATTCCGAAATTAAAAGGGGCTCAAATTCCAATGATAGACAAGTCCTTTTTAGGTAGGGTGGTGCTTATTAATCGCGGCGTAATGAGCTTTTTGATGTGTTCAGACAAAAGGTCAATGCTGTTCTTTTTTGCAAAGGGCCGATAATAAACTGCACTAATCTCTCGAACAGGATAGGGCGCTTTGAACATTCGGGTTCGCTCTTGCTTGCTTTCAGACATTAAATTGTAGTAGAGCTCGGGCACCAGGGTGATGCCCCCAAAATGATCACTGAGATTGAGAAGGGTATCAAAGGAGCTTCCTTCAAAGTGAAGCTTGTTGGGGTAGTTGCTCTTTTCTTGGATGTCGCAAATGGTCATGCTTTGGTTTCTGAAACAATTTCCTTCTTCTAAAAGCCAAACTTTTTCATCCTGAACATCTTTTGGGGCGATGAATTTTTTCTTTGGATCACTCACTCCGTAAACCATCATGGTTTCATAGTAGAGAATGTTTTCCTCCAATTCCTCTTCTTCAAGCGGTGTGGCCAATATTCCAAGGTCGATGCGGTCTTCTTTTAGTCGGTGGATGATTTCTTCCGTCGTGATTTCCGCAATGGTGAGTTCAAGTTCAGGGTGCTGTTCGAGCAGCGAAGGCAAAATCAGCGGAAGGAGAGCGTTCGCCACTGTGGGAATAATGCCCAATTTGAATGTTCCTTTTAAGTTCGTGCTCGTGTTTTTGCTCAAATCGAGCAGTTCTTGTTGCTTGGCAAGCATGTCTTTGGCAATTTTTACCACCTGTAGTCCAGCTTCTGTAATTACTGTGGGTTGCTTATCACGGTCAAACAAAACAAGCCCCAGCTCTTCTTCCAACTTCTTGATCATTGCGCTAAGCGTGGCCTGCGTAACATCACAGTGCTCAGCGGCCCTACCAAAATGACGGTGTTCATGCACCGCCATAACATATTTCAATTGGTTTAGATTCATCTCATAGATAATATCTAACAAAGGTATAAATAGTATAATTAGGTTCTATGAAACAAGTCGTGTAATTTTGTGTCATCATTGTAAGTTAAACACGCAAAAAAACAACGAACATGTTCACAGGAAAGAAATTCCCTAACTTGGAAGTATCGGCCATGAATGAAATGGGAGATACCATTAAAATTAACGTTCTCGAAGAAGCAGTAAAGAACAAAAAGAAAGTATTGCTTTTTTGGTACCCAAAAGACTTCACTTTTGTTTGTCCTACTGAGCTTCACGCATTCCAAGAAGCTTTGGGTGAATTCGATAAAAGAAACACCATTGTTATTGGTGCATCTTGCGATACAGCAGAAGTACACTTCGCTTGGTTGAACACGGCAAAAGACAACGGTGGAATTGAAGGTGTTACCTATAACTTGATTGCAGATAGCAACCGCAACCTAGCGTCGATTTTGAATATTCTTGACGTTAGCGCAGTGGAGTACAACGAGGAGTTGAATGCAGACATCATCCATGGTGATTATGTCACTTATCGTGCTACTTACTTGATTGATGAAACAGGAACCGTATTCCACGAAGGAATTAACCACATGCCTCTTGGAAGAAACGTAAACGAATTTCTTCGTTTGATTGATGCATACACTCACGTTCAAACACACGGTGAGGTTTGTCCAGCAAACTGGGAAGAAGGCAAAGACGCTATGTCTGCGAACCGCGATGGTGTAGCGAGCTACTTGGCTTCACACTAAAAAACAGAAATTATGTTGCAAGAACTAGATCAAGACAATTTGAGTCAGTTGGTTCAAGAAAACGGAAAAGTAATTGTTCAGTACAGCGCCGGATGGTGTGGAAACTGCAGAATTATGAAGCCGAAATTCAAGAAAATGGCCAGTGAGCACGGCGATGTTGTTTTCGTTGTTGTTGACGCAGAGAAATTTCCAAACTCTCGTCAGTTAGCGAACGTTGACAACCTACCAACCTTCGCTGCATTCAGCAACGGAGCGCTTGCGAAACAAATTCAAACCAACAAGGCTGAAGTCTTAAAATCATTTGTTGATGAGGTTACCAGTAATTAAACACCTGCAAGAATTCATTGAGAAAACCGATGAGGACTACCTAGTAGAAGCCATCGATGTGCTCGAGCACCTCACTGAATTGGAGTCGCTAAAAGACGAAGAACTTGATGTCATCGGAGAGTTGCTTTCCAACATGTATGGAGCACTTGAAGTACAGAAAGAAATCGCTAATGGCACACCTAAAAAAGAGGCCATGAACGCCTTTATGAAACGGGTGGTGGGTTCTATCGACAAGTAAAAGTTCTTCTCAATCATTAAAAAGCCCTTCACTTCTGGTGAGGGGCTTTTTGTTTCATCTTTTTTAGTTGACAGACTTAAATCGGCACTCAAGAGATCACGACTCCAGGTATGCCAATCAAAGGCACATCTGTAAAGTTTTTCTGGTCAATGCTGCCGGCAACAAAAACGTATTTCTTGTCAGACATCACCTTGTTCTCATAAAAACTCACCCAGTATTGATTGCTCAAAACAAAAACATCTTCAATAATTGGTTCAATCTTTCGGTAGCTTTTGGCCGGAACAACATCGAGGAAATGACGAAGCTCTGAGGTGTTTACTTTCTCTCCTTTAATCTCTCCATAACCCCTGCTGCTCACCAATACCCCCTCAAGATCATCATCTTTTAGGTTGATGAAATACACGTTGTAAACGGTTTCGTTCAATTCGTTCAGCTCAGGAACAACGGCCATGGCAATGTCTTTTACCGCTGGCGGATTAATGTCTTTCTTCATGCTGCAAATTTAAGAGAAGATTCGAAAGCACTTAGCTTAAAGGTCAAGCTTCAGGGAGAACAAAAAATAAGTACTTATTGCGGAGTCAACTCAGCCCCAAGCCACCAAAATAAATCTTCAGGTAAACGATCCACTTTAGTTTCAGGTCGGGTATGACCAAGGCGAACAACAACCCGACTTTTGCTGGGCTGACAAATAATGTACTGTCCGCGCATGCCAATACACATAAATATTTTGTCACCTTCAAATTCACCCAGCCACCATTGATAGCCATAATGATTGGCAGGAATGCCGTCTTTGTCTGGCGCGTCACATGGCTGTATGCTTTCTTGAATAAAAGCGGGTGATAAGATTTGAGTTCCCTTCCACTGGCCATCATTCAGATATAACTGACCAATACGCGCAAAGTCTCTTGCGGTAGCGTAAACGGCAGAAAATGCTTTTTCCATTCCGTCGGCATCATCCAAGCCCCAATAGGCCGCGTGCTCGGCCCCAATTTTACTCCAGATGTTTTCCCCAAAATAGTGACTCAAACGAACACCGGTTTCCTTTTCTAAAAGTTCACTCAGAATGACGGTATTGCCCCCCTGGTATTCCCAAAATGTGCCCGGAGTTTTGCTCACCAAATAATCTTTCGTTAGTCCAATTAAATCGTCGTTGTAATACGACTTGGCCTGATATCCAAAAGGATTTGTGTAACTCTCACCAAAGTTAATTCCACTCGACATTTGAAGCAGTTCTTTGATGCTCAATTCGGCGTTAAGTCCTTGTTTAAAACGAGGCAAATAATTGCCCACCGGGTCGCTCGTTTTAAGCAGACCTTGATCCACCGCCACTCCAATCGACATGGCTGTGAAGCTTTTCGCCATACTGAATGAATTGCTTAAAACATCCACGCCTCCTTGTCCCCAATATTGCTCAAATAAGAGGCTGTCGTTTTCAATAATGAGGAAGGCAGTGCTTTCATATTTCTCGTGCTTTTCGAGGAGCTCATCACTTAGCTTAAAACGATTGTAAGCACTGCTCTTGGGCCAGGCTTGTGCTTCACCAACTGGAATTTCTCGCACATCACTGAAGGGCAAGTCATCAATATCGGGTTTGTTTACCCCGCGAAAATACGTTTGAGGGATCCCCTCGAGAATATGTCCGTTACCCGTCAAGGCCAGTGAGGCGTATATCACAAGGAGAATGAGGAGGACGAAAAAAAAGGTGCGTTGGAGTCGCTTCATGGCCTTAAATTAAGAAACCTTTTATCGATTTTTGAGTATAAGTAAGTATGAAATTGTACCTAACTCTTGCTTTATTTTTTGGCTTTATTTCTTTGGCCAATGCTCAAGGTGCATCTGATGATGCCCGAATCCTCTACGAAGAAGGCGAATACCGCCAAGCCATGCGTGCCATTAACGAACGAGAGCTGCCTGAAAACTTAATGCTTTTGGCCGATTGTTATCACAAATTGGACATGCTCGATTCAGCCTTAACGTATTATTATGCGGCTGAAGATGCGGGTTATGATGAAGCCAATTTATTTCTTCACCGGGGAATTTGCCTCACTACTTTGGAAATTACCATGGGAGCAGAAGACGATCTTTTGCGCTACTACACGCTTGAGCCTGACGACAAGAAGGTGCATTATTACTTGGCCGCTGTGGATTACATCGACAATAACCTCCGAGAGGCACTATTTCATTTAAATAAAGCCATTGAAATCGACCCTCGATACATGGAGGCGCACTACCTGAAAGCTGCAGTTTACATGGAGCAGAATAAAATGATTTCGGCGCTTGAAACCTTTGAGCATTGCCTTGATCTTAAGCCAGACTTTACGCGGAGTAAACTGAACATCGCCATCGCACAATACGAAATGTTTCATTATGAAGCAGCGGAAGAGCTACTAACTGAAATCGTTCAAAAGGAAGACGAGCTGTTGGCAGAGGCATTGTTCTACTTAGGGAATACGAAGTTTGCTTTACATCAACAAGAAGAAGCCTGTGAGTTTTGGAAAAAATCTGAATTGCTGGGCGACAACTACGCAGCAGAACAAGTGCTACAGGTTTGTGTGAAAGGAACAAAACGAATGGTTCGCAGAAAGACAACGGTTTCTTTCTAGAAGACGTGCTGTTTTAGGCAATTTCGAAATCAAAAACATTCTGAAGGTTGAGCAAGAGTTTTGCTTTCACTTCAGCCTCATCTACCGGAGCACCAAGTTCTTTTTCAATGGAGGTAACGGCCTTATCATCAATTCCACAAGGAACGATGAGGTCGAAAAAGCTTAAATCTGTATTCACGTTTAGGGCAAAACCGTGCATGGTTACCCAACGGCTGCACTTTACACCAAGAGCAGCAATTTTTCTTGCCTTCTCGGGGTGCTGACCATCTACCCAAACTCCGGTTAATCCATCTACACGCTCACCTGCAATTCCGTAATCGGCAATGGTCAGAATAATGGCTTCTTCGAGGTAGCGAAGGTATTTGTGGATGTCGGTAAAAAAGTGGTCGAGATCAAATATGGGATATCCTACAACTTGTCCCGGACCGTGGTAGGTAATATCACCGCCCCGGTTGATTTTGTAATAGCTCGCGCCTCGATGATTCAATTCTTCATCACTAGCGAGAAGGTTAGTTTCAACACCACTTTTCCCAAGGGTAAACACCGGGGTGTGCTCCACAAAAAGCAGGACGTTTTCAGTAATTTTAGCAGCTTCCGGGTGGTTTCTGTTGAAGATCTTTTGATCTACAATTTCTTTAAAGAGCTGCTCTTGGTAATCCCAACACTCCTTATAATCAATGCGGCCAAGATCGCGGTATTTTACTGTGGGCGTGTTCATCTTTTGGCTAACTCTCCTTTAAGATGATCAATTGCTTCAATGATGACAGGGTCGGTATTGTTTTTCTCTGCGAGGAGTAAAGAGAGCCAGTCGCCCAAATTAATAAGGCTGATCACTTGCTCTAAACGGTTTTCTCCAAGGGCTGAAACGATGCTTACTAGGGCACCTTTTTGCTCAATCCAGGGCTTGCTAATTTCCATACGCATGCGGCTTCTTGGGTGATCAAAGCTTGTTTGAAGCATCATCACATGATAGCAGTTGCTTCCAGCATCCCAACCCACCATTTCGTTGTGGTTGAGCTCAGGAAATACCTGGTGCCAGCAAAGTAATTTACTGTTCTCATTGAGCTGTTGACGCCATCTGATGGCAACTCCTTCAAAAGCGCGTTCGGTATAAATTATTGGAATTCGATTTTCGTTTTCAGCGCAAAGTTCTTGGGCTAATGCAATAATTTCTGTTTGCTTGCTTTCAAGGAACGAGCTTACTCCACTGAGCTTTTCAATCCACTGAGCATCAATAATTCCGTAGTGGCACAACAAAAACAATTGTTGAACAAAGGAGTAGCCAAATTGAGAACGTGGTGGCTTTCCGCCGGGAATAATGATATGGGTGAGCTCGTACTTTTTGCACAGATCAAGAACAGCACCTCCAGAAGTGATGGCCGCAACTTGAGCCCCTGCTTTTAGCGCACAGTCCATAGCCGCAAGTGTTTCTTCTGTATTTCCAGAGTAGCTGCTTACAATAACGAGTGTGTGCTCGTCAACGAAATTTGGGAGGACGTAATCGTTATTGATGTAGAAAGGAACATTTGCTTCATCTTCTACCAATTGGGCAACCACTTTTCCACCTATTCCAGAACCACCTAAGCCTGTTATAAGAACATTTCTAATCTCCTGATTCCTTGTAGAAAGAATAGCGTTTTTACCGATGCTAAAAGCATCTGCTAATTGTTGAGGAAAGTTTTCGATGAGCTGACGCATCATAACAGACAGTATAAGTTTGACTGCTAAGTTAGGCCTTTCGGAAGAATGCAGAAAGAGAAAACATCAGCGAATGAGGGTCACGTGCCCAAAGAATTCGCGCTTCTCGTTCGTGGTGATTTCACGAAGGGCCAGGCGATAGGTGTACACCCCATCCATGGCATAGTGTTCACCTCCTTTGACGTTACCGTTCCATCCTTCACCGGGCGTCTCCGAAGCGAAGATCATTTCTCCCCATCGATTAAAAATTTCAAAACGATAATCATCTACTTCAATGTTATTGATCACAGGCACAAATACTTCATTCACGCCATCACTGTCTGGAGTGAACGCATTAGGAACGTGCACTAAAATCACCTGCTCCACTGGAACCTGAATGATCACGCTATCTGCACAGGCATATTCATTCTCAACCCAGAGCGTGAACTCATAATCGCCCGGTTCAAGGAAGGTGTAATCAATACTTGGGGTGTTGAATTCTTGACCATTGGGTAAGGTGAATATTTGCTCAACACTATCTTCAGTTTCATTCACGATGGTAAGCTCAGGATTGAGCATGCTCACGTTGTCAGAAGAGAGCGAATAAGTTGCAATCGGACTAGGAAACAGTTCAACAACACTTTCTACCAAGGTGTCTGCGAAACATCCTTGCGGAGTACCTACTGTTAGCACGAGGTCATAGGCTCCCGGGTTCTGTGGGTTAAAGCTGGCGGTGTTCAGGCCAGAAATAAAAACACCGTTCATTTCCCAAGCCCAAGTAAGCACAATGCTTCCTTCAGCACTAGACATATCTTCAAATTGAACAGTGCCCAGTTCACACCCTACATCGGCGCTCTGTGTGAAGGAGATTTCAGGCGCAGCATAAACGCTGAAGGTATCGTTTGACGAGGCACTACAAGCCTGATCGCTTGAAACGACGAGGTTCAAGTTCAAATCTCCCGGTTCGCTAAAACTGCCTGTAAAGTTTTGGTCTGTTGACACGATTTCACCATCAATTGTCCATTCATATGCAGTAATGGTGGCGCCCTCAACACTAGAGGTATTGATAAAAGTTATAGGAACACCAGCACAAGCTTCATCGCTAAGAAAATCAACCTCGGGTAAACTAAACACTTGTACCGTCTGACTAAGAGAGTCAACACAGCCTTCATTCGAAGTCACGAAAAGGCTTAAGTTGTAATTACCCGCTTCTGGGAACTGGTAGTTATTTACGTTCTGGTTGATGGCAATTGGAATCCCATTGATATCCCATTCCCAAGCCACAGCGCTTCCTGCTTGCACCACACTGGCATCACTAAAATTAAAAAGCTGATCGAGGCAAGCGTCTTCAAAGTTGAAATTAACTTCAGGCGAAGTCAAAACGTTCACTTCTTGACTCAATGAGGCGCTACAGTTTTCAGTTGACGTGAGGGATAGTGTTACTTGGTAATTTCCAGGGCTGGCATAGGACACACCTTGAGGATCATAATCATTGCTTGTGGTGGCGTTACCAAAATCCCATTGAGCTTGCGCAATGCTGCCGCTAGAGATGCTGGAATTATTGATGAAAGTAGCGTCATTTCCAAAACAAACATCGTCGCTGCTAAAGTCGATTAGCGGTAGCGGATTCACATCAAATGCCACACTGTCTTGCGCTTCACAGTTGTTTTGATCAAGGTAGATGTAGTTGACTTGATAAGCTCCTGCTCCCATTGAAGGATCAAAAGTGGTGGCTAAATCATCATTTACGGTGTAATTACCTCCCAAAGGCATACCGCCTTGCAGCGCAACAACAGGGTCGCCTTCACAAAAATCCGGCGTGTTGGCTAGGTTGACGATTGGCAGCGGATGGATGAAAACGTTGAGGGTGTCGGCATTCACGCACCCATTAATATCTTCAAGGGTATAGATGACTTCATAGCTTTGATTTGGCGTTTGGTTACTTGAAAAAATGCTGCTTTCAAGTCCATTCACAGTAAAGCTTTCACCCCCAGAAACATCACTACTTGAGTTCAGAAGCAGGTCGAATTCACCAGTGTCAAAACAGTACTCGTTAGCCAATAATAAGTTTGGATTAGGAAGGTCTAAAATGGTGAAATCAATATCAACGGTGTTCTCACAATCTTCAAAAAATCCGGTGAGGGAAAGTGTTTGTGATGACTCTAAATCAAGTTCCCAGGTGTTGTTGGTGAGTTCATTCACATTTGTATTATCAGACCAAGCGTAAGAGGTGGCTCCATTTGCCTCGAAAAAGCTGGTTTGTCCAAAGCAAACTGTTTCTGGTGTAGATGTAGTGATGGTAAATTCTTCAACAGTGAAAGGCGTTTCGCATTGAATCAACAAAGGACAACCGTTTTGATCTTCCATGATGAGCGAAGGGCAGTAGGTGCCTTGTTCGGTGTAGGTATGGCTGGTTTGCGTATTGTTCAAACCGTCTCCAGAGCCATCATCGAATTCCCAAAAATAGGTGAAGCTGTTGTCTGCGACATTATAGGCTTCAAAGGTGGTTTGAAATGGAGCACAAGAAATGGGGTCTAGGGTGCTGGTGAACTGACCAACAGCTGCTCCTAAATTCAAGATGTCTGGAAGAACAAGGGTGTCTGAGCAACCCAAATCATTCACAACAACGAGTTCAACATCAAAAACACCAAGTGGGTAGGTATGAAAAACGTTCAAGCCTCCACCGGTTTGGTTATCGCCATAATCCCAAAATGAGCTGCTAATAACACCTTGGGTTTCATTAAATAGGGAAACACCATAAAGGCAATTGTTGATGTTGCTGGTATAGCTAGCTTCTGCAACAGGGTTGAGAATGTTTACGAGGTTATCACTGCAAACTGATTGCGTACAACCTGCGGTATTTGTAGCATTCAAACAAACGGTGAAGCTTCCATTTTCGTTGTATTCGTGGGTCGGGTTCTCAAGTGTACTGGTGTTATCTGCCCCGGAATTTGGGTCGCCAAAATCCCAAGAGTAAGTGAGGTTTTCTCCAACTGAAGTATTTTCTAGATTCAGCACATCACCCCAACAAAGCGGATCATTTAGTGCGTTAAACGATGGAATTGGTGGGGGTACAATGTCGAGCACATGACTTACGGTTGATCCACAACCAAAATTATCCGCAGCTGTGAATGTAGCTCCAAAGGTGGTGTCGTAGGGAGCAGTGAAAACGTGCTCCAATATTAAATCCGTGCTTATAGTACCATCGGTAAACTCCCATTCCCAAGTATCCAAGAAGTTTCCTGTAGGAACAAATTCTAAGCGCACCTCATCACAGTCGTCGATTACATTAATGTCAAAATCAGCAAAAAGGAAGTCGTTATAGACCTCAATGGCATCTTCATAAACCGTAGTAGTTGCGCATCCACTCCAATCAATGGCATTGATGGTAATGTCGAAAAACCCGCCTTGAGAATAGTTGATAAATGGAATAAAGTCGGCAAAGAAAGAGAATTGACTGTAGGTGGTAACGCCATTGGTAGTGATATACACTTGCCAGCGATTTAAACCTTCATCCCAATGGGCATCGAGCACCGTTCCATTTCCAAAATCGATGTTCCAAATTTCATATTCGGTTTGGTCTGGGGTAAGCATGTTCACATTCATGCCGGGACAACCTTCGCTGGGGAAAAAATTCAAGCCAATGTCTTCGGTTACCAGATTGAGGGTTGTGGTGGTGATGTCTGGGCAATCGATTAAATTATTGCTGGCCGTTAAAGTTACGGTGTATTGTCCTTCGGAGGCATACTGGTGCTGGGGGTTGGGGTCGTTATAAACAAGTGGGCTTCCATCACCAAAATCCCAAATAATTTCATCGGCACTAATACTGTTGTCTACAAAACTGATATTGGTAATATCTGAGCAGTCTTCAATTGCTTGAAAAAGCGCTACAGGACCACTGATGTAGAGGTAGTCTTCCAGTACCAACAGATTCCCACATCCTTGATTGTAGAGGCTTAAGCTGATATCGAAATAACCGGTATCTTGATAATCGTGTTGAACACAAGTTTCGGGGAAACCAATAAGGTTCCACCCTGTGTTATCTCCAAAGTTCCAGTTGTAATTCAGGCCTTCAACCGTTTCAACACAAAATTCAACAGGCTCACCTGGGCAACCGATGATTGGGCCAGACAGGATCTCCGCTTGTGCATCTGGTTGAACTAGAATCGTGGCCATACTCTCTACTTCTGCCACACAACCGCTCACTGTTGTTACAACAACAGACACAAAGTATTCTCCAGGAAGCGAATAGATGTAACTTGGGGTGTTGCCAGTAACATCGGTAATTCCATCTTCATTGAAATCCCATTCAAGCTCAAGAATAGGGTCGAAGCTATTCACGTTTACGTTGGATAACTCCACCACTTCTTCAGTGCAAACAATTGCCGGAAGGTTGAAATTGATGTCGAGTGAATTGATGTTGACGAAATCAGCAAAAGCCAATTCGCTCACACAGCCACTGTCGTTTGTTACTTGCAGCGTTACATCGTAGCTACCGGGAGCATTGAAGGTGTGGGTGTAATCACTGGTAGTGCTTTGAGAAACACCGTTGATGATCCATTCATAACTCAAAATACCTGGACCTGAGCTGAGGTTGGTGAAATTAACTTCTATCGGGCTCTCACATGCGAACGTATTGTCTGCACTGAAGTTCGCTACTAGTTCTTGCAATACTTCAAGGCTTTGTGTTCCATCAGAACTTGCAGAGCAGCCCGGACTGTATACAACAGTTAGTGTTGGGTTAAAAACACCTTCAGTATCGGTAATTGAGTTAAATGAGGGTGAGGTGCTGTCTGTAAAGCCATCCCCATCAATGTCCCACGAAACGCTACTTGGGGTAGGCGTGCTTGTGTCGGTAAATGTGATTTCAGTACCAGCACAAACCAAGCTTTCAGAGAGGTCGAACGAAGGTGTTGGTGCGGGGAAAACATCAATTAATACACAAGAATCTGCGGCACAACCATTGGGTTCTTCAACATGCAAACAAACTTCATAAAGCCCAACAGCAGTGAAAGTATGGGTGATGTCTGAAGCGTCAACAGTTGTTGTTGTAAAACCATCGTCAAAATCCCAAGAGCTGGTCAAGCCCCCATTTCCTGAAGAACTGTTTTCAAATTCAATAATCGCAGGAGGATTACAATCAGCAAAAGTGGAAGGCAAAAAACCCACTTCGGGAAAAGCGTCTAAAACCGTTATCAATCCGGGAATAGAAATGTCGTTGTAACAACCGAATTCATCTTCAACAGACATAATCGGCGAATACACGCCATTGTCTTGATAGCAATGACTTGGGTTTTGCAACGCACTTGTAGCTCCATTCCCAAAATCCCATGACCATTCAACAATGTTACTTCCTTGAGTTGTGGTTAAGTCGGTAAATTCAATACAGAGTGGATAACAGCCTTCTTGCACATCAACTTCGAAGTTCACTTCAGGTAAACCGTAAACCGTAATGAAGTTGGTTTCTGTAATACTCTGAGAACCATTGTTTATTGAAAGACTTACGGTATAATCTCCCGGAATCGAGAGGATATCGATGTACTCTGCAGAGGTGGCGGTTTCAACCGTATTATCTGGATAAGTCACTGACCAAGCATAGTTGTTGATGCTTGCAGGCGCTGGAGAAGTAACGCTTAAAATCACCCCAAAAGGAGCGCATCCAGCATTGGTGTTCGCTTCAATCGTCAGTTGAGCGAAACCTCCAAAAGGAATCATAAGCAATATGGCTACTAATATGCGTTGCACTAGCTAGTTATCAAGGTCGATGAAGATAGGACTGCAAAAACAAGCAACCCTTCTTCATAATAGACGTATCAGGAAAGCAAAGCGTTGCTTCTACACGAAGATTAACACTCCAAGTTTTGACGTAAGATTTTAGCATGGGTCACGCTTTATAATGCAAGTGATAGAAATACTTGTAATTTTGTCGACTAGAAATAAAACCATCACACATGAGTGTAAACAGATCAGAGCAAGAACTTGTTCGCATTAATGCGCTAGAGCAGCTAAGAGCAATGGGCATTGAGCCTTTTCCTGCAGCCGAATTCAAAGCCAGCCATAAGGCGGAAGAATTGCTTGAGGACTTCAAAGAAGGTAAAGAAGTGGTACTTGCTGGGCGATTAATGAGCGTTCGTGTAATGGGGAAAGCCAGTTTTGCCGAACTTTTGGATTCCACGGGTAGGGTTCAAATTTATGTCAATAGAGATGAATTGTGCCCAGGAGAAGACAAGGAAGCTTACAACACGGTATTCAAAAAATTACTTGATTTTGGCGATTTTATTGGGGTGGAAGGAACAACATTTACCACTCAAACCGGAGAACCATCGATTTTAGTAAAAAAGTTGACGGTTTTGGGCAAGTCGATCCGACCACTTCCCGTGGTGAAAACCGATGATCAAGGGAATGTTCACGATAAGTTTTCAGATCCAGAATTGCGCTACAGAATGCGCTATGTTGACTTGATTGTCAACGAAAACGTAAAATCAACCTTCATTGCAAGAAGTAAAGTGATGCAAAGCATGCGTAACTTTTTCAATGAAAGAGACTATTTGGAGGTAGAAACACCAATCCTTCAGCCCATTCCAGGTGGAGCGAGTGCTCGGCCGTTTATCACTCATCACAATGCCCTTGATGTTCCTTTGTATTTGAGAATTGCCAATGAGCTTTACTTGAAGCGACTAATTGTTGGTGGATTCGAAGGGGTGTATGAGTTTGCGAAAGACTTTAGAAACGAAGGAATGGACCGTACTCATAACCCGGAGTTTACGGTAATGGAGATCTACGTAGCCTATAAAGACTACAATTGGATGATGGATTTCACCGAAGAAATGATCGAACGCGTTTGCCTTGAATTGCATGGTAAAACCAGCATTACGGTGGGTAAAAACGAGATCAACTTTCAACGCCCATTCAAACGAGTGAGCATGATCGATTCCATCAAAGAATTCACGGGTCATGATATTTCTGGGATGAATGAGGATGAGCTTCGCGAGGTTTGTAAGGACTTGAAAATAGACATTGATCCCTCAATGGGTAAAGGCAAGTTGATTGATGAAATTTTTGGTGAAAAGTGTGAAGGAAACTACATTCAACCCACCTTCATTACGGATTACCCGATTGAGATGTCGCCCCTCTGTAAAAAACACCGCGAGAACCCCGAACTTACTGAGCGATTTGAGTTGATGGTGAACGGAAAAGAGATCGCGAATGCCTACTCTGAGTTGAACGACCCTATCGACCAGCGCGCTCGCTTTGAAGAGCAATTGGCTTTGAACGAGCGTGGTGATGACGAAGCGATGTTTATCGATCAAGATTTCCTTCGCGCTTTGGAATACGGTATGCCTCCGTGTTCAGGAATGGGCATTGGAATCGACCGTTTGGTAATGTTGCTTACCAACAACGAAAGCATTCAAGAAGTGCTTTTCTTCCCACAAATGAGACCAGAGAAATTTGGCGAGAAAAAGATTGAATTGAACGAAAGCGAAAAAGCGATTGTTGATCTTTTGAAGGCCAAAATGAGCATGCCGCTTGATGAGCTGAAGCTAGCTGCTAACTTGTCAAACAAGCAGTGGGACAAAGGAATTAAAGCCTTAGGTAAACTGGGCCTCACGAAAGTGGAGAAAACAGATTCAGCGCTCTTGGTGCATTACACTGGAGAGTAGGGCTTCCTTTTATTCACTTACAATTAAGTAAGCATCTGCTTGATCTTGCCCAACAAAGGCGCTGGTGATTTCAATGCTCGCTCCCCCGTATCTGTACCAACCCATGTTTCTGTTTCTATGAGGAAGCGGAATAATGGTTTTGGCGCCGTACTCAATAAAGTCGTCGCGAAAACTATACGCAGAAACTTCGGTGCCTTCGCTGCTTTGCGCAATGAATAATTCCCCGTTTTTTGTGATGATGATAGCGCGTTGAAATGAGACCTTTGACTGGTAAATTTCTCGTTCTTCCTCATTGAGCAACCAAGGATCGACCATAATGGATTGATCTGAGGAGAGGTCCCTCTCTAGCAAGTCTGCGATGGAAACTGCGGTGCTGCTCTTTGTTGAATTGAACGGGAGGTTCAATAATACTTTTTCATCGTTTTGAGAAGCACTGTTTTCACTGAGTTTCCAGAGAGCTTGTTTTGGCTTAAAAATGAGGTAATGGTTTCTGCTTTGAGGTGAAAAGTAGTCTTCCAGGTCTAATGATGGAGGCGTGTTACAAGCTGTGATTGTAAGGACGAGAAGAAGGCTTAAACCTTTAAAGAGTGAGTTCATTTTTCAGCGAATCTTGTAGTTGAATTAAGCGGTCTTTTTCGAGTATGAAGGAGGGCATCAAACTGTCTTGTAAAGGCTCGGCTGATGGTAGTTCTTCGGTCAATGGATTAACTTGTTCTCCATTTTTCCAGAATCGGAAACAAACGTGCGGACCAGTAGCTAGTCCAGTACTTCCTACGTAGCCAATCACATCGCCCTGCTTTACAAAATCGCCCACATTCACAGCTCTCTTGCTCATGTGCAGGTATTGGGTCTCGTAAACGCTGTTGTGTTTGATTTTTACAAACTTCCCGTTTCCGCTGGTATAAGACGACTTCGTTACGGTTCCGTCGGCAACAGCTACAATGGGTGTTCCTCTTGGAGCCGCATAATCGGTTCCTAAGTGAGCTTTGTACCTTTTCAGTACGGGGTGGTAGCGTTTTTTGGTGAACTTGCTTGAAATCCGACTGTATTCCACAGGAGCTTTGAGGAAGGCTTTTTTCATGCTTCTTCCTTCCTCGTCGTAGTGCATTAAGCGACCGTCGTTTTCAAAGCAAAAGGCATTGAAGTCGCGACCTTTATGCTTGAAGTTTGAAGCTAAAATTCGGGGCGCACCAACCACCACACTATCTACAGTCTCTATTTCGTAAAGCATGCTCACAGCGTCGCCCTTTTGGATGCGGTAAAAGTCGATACTCCATGCGTAAAGGTTGGCAAGCTGAAGTGTTAAAAGCGTTGGGGCGCCTTGATCAGCAATGGTTTGGTACAAGCTCCCATCAATTTCGCCTTCAATGTAGCGAAGTGTTTTTTCAGTAGGATGTTGGCCTTTCCAGCAATAAATGCTGTCTTGCAATTGGAAAACATAGTAGTCGCGCGGCGAGCTTTCGTAGATGAAGAATTGTGGAGTATGACTGCTGTCTGTAGCTTGAAGCAGGTGCCATTGTTTTTTTGGCTTGATTCTACGTACATCAAAGACTTCTCTTGAGTTGTTCGCGATAAGATCCATTTGCAAGGCTGAAATCCCAAAGGGGGAGAGTATTTGGGAAAGCACTTGATTTTTTTCGATGTGCCCGGTTTGAACGTGAAAATCGTCAAGATTAAAACCAAACTTCGTGTTGACGGGCGCTAATTCTTCTGCACTTTGCTGAACTGGGCCAAGAGCTGGGTCGTTCGAGTTGGAGCCTAAACTGCAAGCAACAAGAACAAGTGCCAAGGAGAAAATAGATAAATGGGTTTGAAAACGCTTTGTCATTGTTGAGCTAAAAAAGGAGTTGAGGGGCAAATTCACGCCCTAAAAACCGAAATTAATTCAAAAGCCATTGCCTTTTCTAAGAAGCGCTAAATCTTGTTCAGTGTTCGACGTTGAAAATCGTTTTTTCGACCCAAGCCTTGCCCCAATCTTCTTTTTCTTGTTCTGTCCAAAGTGCCGGGAAGAAAATTCTTTTTTGAAAACGTGGGGGCAAGTATTTTTGCCAGTTGGTTCCACCTGTTGCTTTAATGTCTTCTGGGTTTCTTTGTAGATAGCGCACCGCTGATTTAAAGTGCATTAAGGGCCAATTAATGTTCACATTGTTATCGATCCACTGCAGTGCGTTAATCAATTTTGGATTTGCTTGTTCTTCTTTAGAAAGGCTGAGGTATTTTTTCCAAAGATTGCCTTCATGGAAACGCTCTGCGAGTTCGATAAATTCTTTGCTGTATTTCTGTTCGAACTGGACTAAAGTGAGTGTCTTTTTTCCGGTAGCTAATTCTGTGGCGCCTTGTTTCCAATAGATGTTTTCATACATCTCTTTGATATCGCTTACTTCGTGATTTTCCGAGTACTGATCGCGAAAATCTTTGTGTACGAGCTTATCGAAAGAAGTAGAGCAGATTTCAATTTTTCGGTATTGTCCAGATTGGAAGCCACTAGCAGGGAGTAGCGACATGCGGTATTTCAGGAACTGACCTTGGTCCATTCCATCAACCATTATATCAAAACTTTTAGTTAGGGCTTCGAAATAGCGGTTGATACGGCCGATACGTTCAATCATAAAAGCAGCATCTAACTTTTCTCTAGCGGCGATTTGTTCGTATTCGTGAAGGCAGAGTTTGAAGTAAAGTTCTGTAATTTGATGGTACATGATGAAGATTTCCTCATCTGGAAAGCTTGTTTTCGGACTCTGAAGGCTCAACAGCGTGTCTAAATGGATATAATCCCAATAGGTGAGGTAATCTGCATAGAGCAAGCCGTCTAGATAAGCAGCTAAGTCTTGGCCCATGGAGGCGTACTTTTCCTCAAGTAATTTTACTTTCTCAATAATCTCTGGTTTCAACTCCATCTTGCCGTTCATTTTTCTGGGCGAAAAAAATCCGTATTTCACCCAAGACTTTACAAGGTGAAATACGGAAAAATCGAGCAATCCTCATAGTATTTGAGGAGAGAATGTTCAGATCAATTGATTTTTGCGATTGGATTTCGCAGGCCTTCATAGCTCACAACTTCCATTTTAATGCTTCCAACAAGTATTTTAGACTCAACCATGATTGGAATGTGATTTTTATCGTCGGTAATCCACACCTTCATGTCTTCTTCATCTTTAAAGATTCTTCCTTCTTGAATTACCGGAACGAATTTCAAACATCGGAAAGTTCCTTGTCTCATTTTCACGTCTTCTTTGCCCATGTACTTTATTTTGAGAGGAAAAATTTCATCGTCTAAATAGGTCATAATGGTAAAGACATCGCCAATTTTAGCATTGTTGTAGTCTAGCGTTCGAGCATAGTAAAAAGAAGAAAGCATGTCTTGCACAAATTCTGGCGTGGCAAATTCCTTTTTGCTGTGTGTTCTTACCGCTCTTTTTTTCTGGTTGAATTTATAATCTTGATAGATCGTGTAACCGCCTTCATTAACGTCGCGAAGAAAGCGATGAGGAAAGAGTCCGTTTTTATCGAAATAAGTTTCATAGCGATCGCGTACTTTAAAGACCCAATTGAAGGCTCCAAGACTTCTTCCAATTCCCACAATGTGAAAGGCTTCGCGTCCATCGAAGGTATAAGGAGAGTCTTTTACTTCAATCACCGCTTCCCCAGCATCTACAAATCCGTAGTGAATGCGGTAAGTGAGTTTTTCGCCCGCTTTAAAAGCGGTATTCGCATGAGCAGTACGGAGCTCATAATCTGGAAGTGTGTCCATTTTCACACGACTTGCTTTTTGCGACTGGGCGATGCTGCTCACCGAGATCAACACGGCCGCGAGGAGGTATAATGCCTTTTTCATATGGCTATAAAGTCAAAATTAATGCCAAAGGCCAAAGGTGCTTAGTGCTGCACTATAAATTTCAAGTGCTTCACCTCTTGATTTCCGTGTAGCATCAAGGTGTACGTTCCATTGCTCAAGGCTTTGGTATTCAGAACGTAGGTGTTTCCTTGAATAGTATTGGCGTCTATAATTCTGCCCAAGGTATCCATAACACGAAGGTTCCAAGTTCCTGTTTCGTTCAAGTGCAATTCGAGTTGCTCATCACAAGGATTCGGGTAGGCCTTAAACGCTAGGCTTTGTTCATCAACACCAACAAACTGCACAAAGATTTCATCGCTCGAGTCAGAACAACCATTTTCACTGTTAATGGATAAACTATAGTTTCCACTTTCAACTATGTGGAGGCAAGGTTCATTATAAGTGAAGATGCTTTCTCCGTTTAAGAACCAGTTGTAATTGCAGATGGATGGGTCTGTACAGCCCAGGATGATGCAGCTGTCATCCACTATAGTTACTTCAGGGTTGTAATTGCTCGCAAGCGGATAATCACAGCCAATGTTAGCACAAGACCCATCGTCAATGTCGGCGTTGGGGTCATAGTTGGTATACGCTGAGTCAGTGCATCCTTCGCAAGTCGTGTTGCACGAGCCATCATCAATACTTGCAAATGGGCTATAGTCGCAAGCATTTTCATCCGTACACCTTAGGCACGTGGTGTAATTACATGTGCTGGGGTCGTCCAATTCGGGATTAAGGTTTTGATTGTAATTACAAGCTTCCGGGTCGGTGCAATTGGAAGAGGTTCCTGTCAAGTTGTAGATGCCATCTACTCCTTCGTAATAGATAGGCGTTTCCAAGGGCTACAAGCCACTGCATTCGCTGTTGTAGTAATAGTGGACAATTCCTGTTTGAGTGTCATAAATGCCTACATTGATTTGATAATCGATAACACCTGTAGTGCTGAATTGCCCTAAGAATAACCTCAGGTTTTCGTCAGGAACGCCCTGACCTTCTCCAGGTAGAACAAAAATGGAACCGTGATCAAAGTACAGCGTAGCTGAACCAGGGTTTTAAATAATGACGACTCTAATTCGTTTGGACTACTTAAATCTGTGAAAATGTTTGGAATGAATCCCGAGGAAGTACCAATACTGATAAATGAATCAAATGCAATTTCAGGTACAAAAGCACAGAATACATTGAAATTTGGGCTGTTGGTTACTGTTCCCACAGGAGAATTGAAAAAATCTGTAGAAGTTTGAATGACCACCGGCGAGCAACTTTCCTTGGTTTCAATAGAGGCAAACTCATATTGATCGCTCGTTAGCTCAGCATACAAATGGTACACTTTTAGGCCTTCCACGGGTGCTGGTGCATATGGCTCATCGCACCAATCGGGTAATTGTTCTTCCAGTATGATACGTTCCAATTGTGCAAAAATGGTGCTCGAAAGAAAGGTGCATGCAAGACAGAGTTAAAGTGTTTTCATATGATCGCGAAAAGGGTTAAATCAAAAAGAGCCACACCGAGGCAGCTCTTAAAGATATGTATTAAGCAAATATCAACCTACTAACTCACATAAAATTAGCTTTTTACCGTTGCAATACACTTCAGTTCAATGGCAATTGGCGTGGGCAAACTGTTGATCTCACAAGTGGTTCTGCACGGTTGATTGTCTTTGAAATACTCGGCGTAAATGCGGTTGAAGGTGTGGAAGTCGCGCTTCATATCAACAAGAAAAACAGTAACATCTACCAATTCTTCCCAGCTCGACCCGCTCGCTTCTAGGATTTTTTTTACGTTTTGAAAAACACTGTGTACTTGCGCCTCGAAATCAAAGGCTTTGAAATTGCCGTTGTGGTCGAGTTCCAAACCAGGAACACCGCTGTCGTGAACACCACTACCCGCAGTTCTTGGTCCTACTCCAGAGAGGAAGAGCAAGTTGCCTACTTTTCTTGCGTGTGGATAAAGGCCTACTGGTTTTGGTGCATCGTTGGTACTGATTCTGTCTGACATGATTTTCTTTTTCTGAGTTTGAAATCTAACTTCCTTTTGAAGTAATTGTTCTTGAGCGAACTTGTTTTGGCGAAGATAAGGGCTCTAGTTGGAGGGATAAAATGTGGTGTCGATAATCAATAGTCGCCACTTCTTTTTTGTTTTGTAGCGTTTGTGGGGAACGAGCATGAGGGCAGTTCCTGTTCCGGCAAATACTGCTGCAAATTCGAGGGTGGGCTCATCAATAACAGGAGATTCTTTTGTGTTGATCCAGCGGTTGAGTCCGTTAAAAAGGAAGGTAATGGGCACCGCCACCCACAGGCTTTTCCCTGCGGCTCTCAAAGCTGATCCGCTCGAAAAGTCGATCACTTCATCAATTCTGTTTAGTTGTAGTTCTGTTTTATTGAAAACGATGCTGCTGTCTCGTAGGGCCGTAATCTCCCCTTGAAAAACGGTTTTTTCTCCGTCAATCTTGATGGAAATTTCATCGCCCACGCTAAAATTGATTCTTTCTGCTTTGCGCTGTGACCTGAGGCTGAGGTATTTCTGAGCAAGACAATCATCGGCCAAAAAAAAGAAAGATAAGAAGAGCCCTACAAAAACAAAGGTTGATTTTCTTCTACATAAGTTAGGGAAGCAGCGTAAGTCATTGAGCCGAATGGCATTAAACCCTATCATATGTATACTATTTTTACTCATCTTCGAGAATTAGAACGCGTTTTCAATCAGCGCCACGGTTGGTTTTTTATTAATGGCATGAAGGCCCAAGATCCCGAATACTGGAAACGTCTTGATCCACAATCGCATTAACATTCACTTTTCTTTGACAGAACTGCTTCGGATAAAGTTACACTTTCCAAGAGGCGTTTCTTACCTTCGTTCAAAATAATTGAAGCATGAGATATCGTCCACTTTCTTCCGAGGTATATATTCAACATCGTCAAGCACTTTCAAAAGAGCTGAAACCTGGTTTCTTTGCCATTTTCAACTCGAACGACATCATGCCTACGAGTGCAGATGGAACCTTGCCATTTAAGCAAGCAACAGATATTTTACACTTGAGTGGTGTAGATCAAGAAGAAAGCATTTTGGTGATTTTTCCTGGGGCAAGCAATGCTGCACACAAGGAGATGTTGTTTCTCAAAGAGACGAACGATGAAATTGCCATTTGGGAAGGCGCTAAGCTCAGTAAAGAACAAGCTACGGCATTGAGTGGTGTGAAAACGATTTACTGGTTGAGTGATTTTGAGCGAGTTCTTAAAACCTTGATTGCAGAAGCTCAAGGGGTTTATCTCAACAGCAACGAACACACTAGAGCGTCGATTGAAGTGGAAACGCGCGATATGCGTTTTGGAAAATGGTTTAGAAGTACTTACCCAAATGTGTCTATTGAAAGAAGCGCCCCCCACATGCACCGAGTTCGATCTGTAAAGCATGCAGAAGAGATTGAGC